>JGI12635J15846_10000319_pt1 | contig 39664 bp, 36 predicted proteins | sample BlaSpr_A8_OM2_M2_FD_15846 | JGI IMG/M metagenome (IMG submission 15846)
CGGATAGGACTTTTTTCAGACGCATGGGCGTTCCTCCTCTTCTATGAGAACCACGGATTCAGCAATTTGTGCCCCAAACCTGCAGTGTCGATTGGTTCGCTCAACGGACGCGGCTATCTCTGATCAATCCGATGTTCCCGCAGTCCACGTTCGACCGTGAATGTTTGGCAACACGACCGCGAGTCGACAGAAAAGCAACAGGCCTCGACAATTTTGACGGATAGCTGACACCACACAGGGATCACTCAGTCCTTGCATGATCCGATTTCGTTCGCACAGTCTGCGGCCATGAGGGATTCGAACAGATTCATCGCACACGCAGGTTGGAAGGACTCGTGGTGCTGATGCTTCCTGTTGGGACTGCGCACACGGTCGACTGGCGACCTAGTCAGGTCGCCCATCTGATGGCATCCGATCGTTATATTTCTGGAGCAAACGATGAGGCAGCATTAAGCGAGGATTGGCGTATCCGAGCAGTTCCGGCGGGTGTTTTGAAGCTTGTCCCTGTCCTCGACCTCGTTGAAATTACGTTCTTCCACTCACTCATAACCCAAAGGTCGGCGGTTTTTGAGGATGACGCAAGACTTATCGTGGTGTGCCATTGCTGTGCCGCGTGCTACATTCGAATCGATGCAACTTCAACAATTTGCGAATGGCGCCAAAGTCACTTCCGCGCGGGCTGATTACCGGCAAGTCATTGATGTCAGTGGCGATTGTAGTCGAGAACGCCTTTAGGCAGGTAAACGGCCGATTAGACCGACAGCAACTTGGGCTCAGCCGCATTCGCGAGATTTGTCAATGACTTCCCAATCCAGAGGCCCATCGAGCCCATCACGGCGCAGATGAGTCTGCGCTACAGCGGGCGGTCGCCCTGCTGGATGGTGCCGCGCTCATCAAGCAGTTTGCGCACGCCCGGATCGAATCCGACGACGTGTGGAACCTGATCGACAAAACCGACGTGCACAAGGTTGCGGAGTACGACCAAAAGCCGCACACGCGCTACACAACTCAGGTGACAATTGTGTTCACGGATGGAAGTCAACAGCGGCAGATGGTTGAAACGCCGACCGGTGGAGCAGGCCATCCGCTCAGCAATGAAGCCATCGCGGCGAAATTCAACACACTGACCGATGGAGTTGCTGCGAGGGGTCGGATCGGCAAGTTGCAGGACTTCCTCCTGATCATAGAGAAACAGGAAAAACCTGTCGCGCTTCTCGACCTGCTCGAAGCCGAGGTGGCGAATGTACTCGCGTAAAGCATCTTCGCAAGCCGGCTTCGCACTGCGGCATCTATGCACGGACTGCAACCGCCCATCAAGCGGATGGCTCAGTCGACGCCCAAATTACTTGTTGCCGAGAATTTGCTGCCCGGAGTGGCTGGGAAGTGGTGGACGAAGACATTTATGTCGATTCTGGGATTTCTGGATTATCCAAAGAGCACCCTGCGCTGAACGAACTAATTGCCACCGTATCGAGCTTTCGGCCATTTGGATATGTTCTGGTCGTCAGCGTTGACCGGTTGTCAAGGTCGGTCCCCGAATTCGTAACACTTGTCGACATATACGCAGACACATGTCGACATATAGACAGGCACAAGATGCGCTCGCGAAAAGTGGTTCTCTCACTCCGACTGTAAGTTCATTGATGTGAAGAAAGCTTGCAGTGTTGCGTAATGGCAAATGACTTGCTTGGTCTTTCGGTGGCGGGAACTAGTGACGTGGAATGAAAGGAGGCAGGCATGTCTAAGAAGAATCGAAGAGAACTGCTCGTGNAGGCTGGGCGCTTNGCACTGGCTGGAGCAATCGCGCCCATATTGTCGTCAGGCGCTTCAGGTGCGTCCGAAGCGCCTGCCCAGTCGCATGACACGAAAGNGGATGAGNAGCAAACCGAAGCCACCGCCGAAAAAGTAATCGATGCCCTCGAAGGCGCCTATGGAGTACAGCGGGGCAAGCGCCGGAACCACACCAAGGGCGTAGGTGCACTGGGTTCCTTCGTTGGAAATCCCGAAGCCTCCACCTATTCGCGCTCCGAGCTTTTTTCGGGCAAGGCACTGGAGGTGATCGCGCGCTTCTCCCTGGCGGGCGGAGATCCCGAGGCTTCCGACGCTGAGAAGAGTCCTCGTGGCATGGCACTCCAGTTCCGGATGCCCGACGGTGGTCTGCATCATATGACGATGATTCACACGCCGATGTTCTTTGCCGCGGTGCCGCAGACTTTCCTCGATAAGTTCATCGCTCTCACGGTGGATCCGGCGACGGGCAAGCCAGACCCGGAGAAATTCCAGGCGTTCAAGGCCTCACACCGGGACAATGACGGGCAGGCGAAATTCTTGTCGGAAAACAATCCTCCGCCGAGCTATGCCAACTGCGCCTACTACGGGATTCACACCTTCAGATTCATCAACAGAAAGGGAGAGACCACGCTGGTGAAATTCCGCTTCGTCCCGCGGGACGGAGAGAAGCAGCTGTCCAATGCAGAGATGCAGTCGGCGCCACGCGACTTTCTCGAAAGAGCGCTCATCGAGCGGACCAAGAAGGGACCGGTACGTTGGGATATGATCCTGACAATCGGAGAGCCGGGCGATCCGGAGACGAATCCGACAATTCTATGGCCGAAGACCCGCAAGGAAGTCCATGCGGGTACGCTTACGATCACATCGGCGACTCCATCGGCCGAAGCGGGAAGCTACAAAATCAACTACGATCCCCTGGTGATGGGTGACGGAATCGCCCCCACCGATGATCCTGTTCTGCTATTTCGCTCTCCGTCCTACGCCACGTCCTACACCCGACGGCTGCGCGACTTGTGATCGTGATAGCAACGAACGTGGTGTGATCTGGAATGCGCTGTATCGCGAGTCTCCAGAAGCAACAGCATCGAGCTGCGATCAACTAGACCCTCAGACGGCGGTTAGTCCGAGACGCCGACTTTTTGACGAAGCGTGGTCAGATGAGATCCCGCCGGCTTAGTCTCGTTCGGAAGACCTGGCTGGTGGCAGCGCTCTTTCTATCGCTGCCATCTGCTGCCGTGCGCGCCCAAACATCCATGACCGCCTTCCTCCCCGAAGTGAATTCGAACTTTCGTCTCAGTTCCAATGTACGCTTGGTCTTCGATGCCAAAGGCTACATGCAAGACGGCGACCTGAATCGCGCTCAGGTGGGGCCGAGCCTGCAGTTCCACATTCGTCCACTCGAGAAACTCAAGCGAATCACCATTTTCGACATGGACGACGTGAAGCCCATGCCAGTGGTGTTCACCATCGGATATCGCTATCTCCCATCGAGCGTGCAGCCCGCCATCCAGCGTTTGCAACCGATCGTCCTGTTTCACATCCCGTTTCCCGGGACCATTCTGCTGTCGGACAGGAACCGCGGGGACCTTGACTGGTCGAACGGCAGTTTCCATTGGACGTATCGAAACCGATTCACAGGTGAGCGGCGCTTGACGATTCGCTCCTACCATCCGGGGGCGTACGCCAGCGCCGAGTTCTTCTACCAGAGCCAATACGCGAAATGGAGTTCAACGCACCTCTTCGCGGGTTGCCTTTTTCCACTAAGCAAGCACATTCAGCTCGATATCTACTACGAGCACGCGAACAACACGGGACCACAACCGAATCATCAGGTAAACGCCGCTGGCTTGATCATCGACCTCTATTTTCCTCCATATAAGCACTGAGCAAGGTCCAAGCAGTCACAAGCGAAACTTGCCGCTGTCAGGTCAAGCCCTTTTCCTCCACCGATCCTTCAAACCACGGCAAAGCGCACGCCGCCCTGGGCACTGTACTACCTTCCACCTAAGACGACCTTCTACTACAAGGTTGAGTCGGTGGACGCCGATTGCAAGAGCGATGGGGGCACCAGCACGGTAAACAGCTTCACAACGCACTAGCGGCTCACTATTACGATTTGTTCCGCAACACCTTCCGCACGGCCGGGTTTTGCAACCCGACTTTGGGGCAATGGCCGTTCGTTTGATTGGGCCTGCACGTCGGACCAGTAGGCTTGGCTTCTCCCCGGGAGTAGGCTTCTTGCTGCTGGGGCGGTGTCCCCAATTGGGGAGAGAAGCGAGGTCGCCGTGTATTGCGAGCATTGCGGACTGAGGATACTTCCAGAGCATCCGGTGTGCACGCGCTGTGGGAAGTCGCCGACGTATGAATGGATTCAATTGACGAGCCTGGTGGTGATCCTTTTGGCGGTGATCGGGAATGGCGTTGCCGGGTGGTTTTTGCTGCCCAAAGTAGTGGCGGCGCACCCCTCGGGCCATTTCTTCCGCGGCTGGCTGTGGTTAGACCGTGAGACGAGTCTCTATGGATGGATGCCGTTGGCCGCCGCGCTGCTGATGTGGGAGTTCCACGTGTGGCGCAAGGTGCGCAAGGCGAAACCGGTCACCAAGATCAGAAGCTGGGTGAGCCGAAAGATTTTGACGTTTGTGCTGGCGGCGGGATTCGCGCCGATTTTGCCGTGGTGGATTCCGGCGGGGCAGCCTTCGGAAAAGACACTGTCGACGATGGCACAGTATCCCGGGTTACCATGCGCGATTTCGTGGGGCGCGATTCTGATTGTGGCTACGGTGCTTTGCTGCAAGGCGGAGACACGCAATTTGCTGCTGGGCAATGGGAAGACCTTATCGCTGGTGAGCCTGGGCGCGCTGGCGCTGTATATGGCGCTGACGCTGGTTGGGTGGTCGCTCACGTAGCAGCCCATTTGGAGTGCGGAAGCTTGCCTGCCGCAGACAAGCCCAGTTCGCGCTCTCTTCGTCGAAAACAACATGCCGAAGGATGCGATCGCGAACCACACCGGCGGCGACGCGTACCTGTCGAAACTGCGTTTCTGAACCAATATGGGAAAGCATTCGAAAACACCGGTTCTGGCCTTCGATTTTTTCGGCGTTAAGTGGTTTGTTCCGGCCACTTACGAATACCATACCGTACTGGTATTTTAATAATAATTACCTTCAAGTGTTACTTTAAATGTCGGCGCGCCGACATTTCCGGATTCGTTTTCCAGCTTTTGAGCGCCGGGGGCCCTTCTTTACAGGTGTGCTAGATGACATTATGCTGAACCTATGAGCGACTCCCGGAACGGATTTGCCACGGTGGAAGAGGCGGTGGAGGAGATACGCCAGGGACGGATGATTGTCCTGGTGGACGACGAAGACCGCGAAAACGAAGGCGACCTGACGCTGGCGGCGGAGAAGATCACGCCGGAAGCCATCAACTTCATGGCCAAATTTGGGCGCGGGCTGATTTGCCTGGCGCTGACGGAGCAGCGGTGCGACGAATTGAATCTGCCGCTGATGTCGCCGATCAATACGTCGGTGCATGGGACGGCGTTTTGCGAGGCGATTGATGCGAAGGTGGGCGTGACCACGGGGATCAGCGCTTCCGACCGCGCGATTACGATATTGACGGCGATTGATCCGAAGACGCGGCCGCAGGATTTGGCGCGGCCCGGGCACATGTTTCCGCTGCGGGCGCGGAATGGCGGCGTGCTGGTACGCGCGGGGCAGACGGAAGCGAGCGTGGACTTGGCGCGCATCGCGGGGCTGAATCCCTCCGGCGTCATATGCGAAATCATGAATGAAGACGGGACAATGTCCCGCGTGCCGCAGTTGGTGGAATTTTGCCGCGAGCATGGATTGAAAATGCTGACGGTGGCGGACTTGATCCGCTACCGGATGCAGCATGAACGCTACGTGCGGCGCGTTGCGGAGGCGGTGCTGCCAACACGGTTTGGCGAGTTCAAGATGATTGCGTATTCGAGCGACGTGGACCACGACCAGCATGTCGCGTTGATTCGCGGCGATCTGGAGGGCGCGCCGCCGCCGCTGGTGCGCGTGCACTCGCACTGTCTGACCGGGGACGTGTTTGGCTCGACTGCTTGCGACTGCACGGACCTGGTGGCGAAGTCGCTCGAGAAAATCGCGCAGGAAGGCCGCGGCGTGTTTTTGTACCTGCACCACACGGGGCGCGGATTTACGATTGAGAATTCGGAGACGCCGGGGCAGTTGCCGCAGATTCATTTTCATTCGCGCGGGCAATTGGATCGCGAGCCGGCGCGGCAGCGGATGGTGCAGCACGAAAGCGGCATCGGGGCGCAGATTTTGATTGATTTGGGATTGAAGGACATTCGCGTGGTGACGAATCATCCGAAGAAGGTTGTGGCGCTGGAAGGCTACGGGATTCGCATCGCCGATCAGGTGCCGCTGAATCTTTCGACGCAGAAGCCCACGCATCAGCGGTTGTAAATTCCAAGAGAAAAAACTGTAGCTCAGGCCTTCAGGCCTGCGGGTTTTCCTTTGTGGCGGCATGGTTGCCGCGGTCATGGAAAGCCTCACCCCTGAAGGGGTGAGCTACAGGCAATGCACAAATTACAATTACGGCTCTTCGTCTTCACCTTCGGTTGCCTGCGGAGGGGCGGACTGCTTTGTGGGTGATTTTGCGGGCGGGGATTTGGCGGGAGCGGAGGCGGTTTGCGGGGAGTTGGATTGTTTTTTTGAGGGCGGCTTGCCAATCGTGAGGTACTTGCGCATTTTGTCGAGCTTTTTCGGGCCGATACCTTTGATGGCGAGGAGATCGTCGACGCTCTTGAAGGCGCCGTAGGATTTGCGGGTGTCGAGGATTTTTTGCGCCGTGGAGGGGCCGATGCCGGGGACTTGCTGGAGTTCGGCGGCGGTAGCGGCGTTGATGTTGATGGGGTGGGCGGGTGGTTTTTTCTTGGCGAGGGCGGCGGGAACGGTAGCGAGGACGAGGGCAAGAATGCCAAAGAAAACGCTCGGAACGAAATGTCGGCGCCCCAACATTGGGTGATAATGCCAGATTGACGTAGCTAAAGCAATAATAGGTAATTATCGTTGGCTAGGGCGGGGTGCGCGGGATTTTGTAGTGGCCGATCTTAAGATCGGCTACTACATGAGGCAAGAGCAAGGCGCCCGCCTCAGAAGGCGGCCGCTACAAATGCTGTCCGGAGTTAGCCGGGGAGTTGGTTGCCTTGGTTGTCGAAGATGGTGAGGTCGCCGAAGAGGGCGGCTTGGTCTTGGATTTGGGCGCGGTCGCCTACGACTACGATTTGCATGTTGGCGGAGTCGAAATATTTTCGGGCGGTGGCCATCAGGTCGGCGGAGGTGATGGCGCGTACTTTATCGCGATAGGTTTCGAGATAATCCGCGGGAAGTTCGTTGAGTTCGACGGTGGAGAATTGCGAGAGCAAGCCTTCCTGCGTGGCGAGGCCCATGGAAAAGACGCCGGTGAGGTAATTTTGCGCGTCGGCGAGTTCCGCGTCGGGGACGGGCAAGGAGCGCAGTTTGTCGAGTTCGTAGAAGATTTCGGTGAGCGAGGCGGCGACGACATCGTTGCGCACGGCGGCTGAAACGCTGAAATAGCCGTGCTGGCGCAGCGGGTGGACGCTGCTGCGTGGGCTGTAGGTGTAGCCCTTGTCTTCGCGGATGTTCATCACCAGGCGCGAATTGAAGGCGCCGCCGTAGAGGCTGTTGGCGAGGCCGAGTTGAATCCAATCGGGGTGCTTGCGGGTGATGGCGTGGCAGCCGGCAAGGATTTGGGTCTGGACGGAGCCGGGATTGTGGACTAGGTAGACGCGGCGGCCCTGCGGCTTCGGCGGGGCAGGGAATTCTTTCGCGGCGGGTTTTTTTCCGGACCAGTTGCCGAAGATTTTTTCGATGGTTTTCAGCATGGCTTGCGGGTCGAAATCGCCGACCAGCATGAGCAGCGCATTTTCTGGTGTGTAGATTTCACGATAGACAGTTTGCAGATCATCGCGTTTGTAGGCGGCGACTTGCGCTTCGCTGGGCGACACGAGCGCGTAGGGGTGCGCGCCGAAGAGGATTTTGCGGAGGCGTTCACCGGCGAGAAAACCTGGTGAGGTGCGTTCCAGCTTCACTTCCTCGAGTTTCTGGCGGCGCTCGCGTTCGAATTCGTTTTCGGGGAACGAAGCTTCGCGCGCAAGTTCGTTCACGAGTTGCAGAAGCGGCTCGGCGAATTCGCTGAGGCCGGCGAAGCCGATGGCGCTGGTGTCCTGCCCCGCGCTGCTGCCGAGGTCGGCGCCGAGGCGACGGAGGTCTTCTTCGATCTGGCGGCTGGCGCGTTTGGAGGTGCCGGTGCGCACGAGCGTCGCCGCCATTTCGGCGAGGCCTGTCGAGCGGTCGTAGACGAGAGCATTTCCGGCGCGAAGATAGAGTTCACCGTGAAATTTGGGAATGGAGTGCGATTCGGCGAGAACGATTTCGAGGCCGTTGGCGAGGCGCGTGCGGGTGCGCTTCGGCCAGGTGACGGGGCGCTCGGCGGTGAGGGCGGGGACGGCTGCGGAAAATTCCGGGGCACGGGAAGCCATTATGCAGCCTCCTTTACGCCCGCGTCCGCGGGTAAACCGGTGTTCACCGGGGCGCGAAAGACGATGGCGCGATTTTGCGGGAGAAGATATTTTTTCGCGACACGCTGAATGTCTTCGCGCTTCACCGCGAGGAAGCCGTCGAGGATGGAGTTGACGAGTTCCGGTTCATTGTCGAACAGCGTGAAGCAGGCGAGCAGATGCATCAGGCCGTAGCGGGGCATGTAACCGCCGCGGCCGCCTTCGAGCGTGGAGTAGTAGTCGGAGCGCCATTTGACCTTGAGGTGCTGGAGTTCGTCCTCGGGGATGCCGTTTTGTTGGACTTCGCGGATGATGGCGTCGAAGGCCTCGAGCGTGGCTGTGTCGGAATATTCGGGTTTGTGCAGGATGCGCGTGGTCATCTGCGCGGGACCGTTGAAGCCGAAGATGTCGTCAACGCCGCCCTCGGCTTCGACGGCGATCTGTTTTTCGAGGACGAGTTCGCGATGGATGCGTCCCGCACGTCCACCGTGGAGCGCCTGATCGAGCAGCGCCATGGCGTACCAGTCGGGGGTGCGGCGGGTGGGTATGACGTAGGCGATGGCCATGGCTGGAAGTGTTCCGAACTTTTCTTCGACGCGGCCGCGGCGCTCTTCGGTTTGCGGCGGCTCGGTGGGATCGGCGAAGGGAGGCGCGGCCCCGGCGGGAATCGAGCCGAAATATTTTTCGGCGAAGGCGAATCCGTCTTTTGGCGTGACGTCGCCCAGCATCAGGAGTACCGCGTTATTGGGGAGGTAGTAGGTTTTGAAGAACTTTTGCACGTCGGCGAGATCGGCGGCGTCGAGGTCGTGAAAATCGCCATAAAAATTGTGCGCGTTGGCCCAGTTGCGGAAGGCGACGGGAGGCATATCGAGCCAGGGGAAACCGCCGTAGGGCTGGTTGAGAACGTTGACGCGGACTTCTTCCTTCACAACGTCGCGCTGGTTGCGGAGATTTTCGTCGTCGACTTTGAGGGCGCGCATGCGGTCGGCTTCGAGCCAGAGCACGCGTTCAAGTCCGTTGGAGGGAACTGCCTCATAGTAGTTGGTGACGTCGTACATGGTGGAGCCGTTCAGAACGCCGCCGCTCGAATTGATGAGTTTGATGTGCTGCATTTTGGGAGCGTTTTCGGAGCCCTGAAACATCATGTGCTCGAAGAGATGCGCGAAGCCGCTGCGGCCCTGGGGCTCCAGGCGGAAGCCGATTTTGTAGTAGACGCCGACGGTGACTACGGGCGCGGTTGCGTCTGGCGCGATGACCACGCGCAGGCCGTTTTTCAAAGTGGTGTGCTGGATGGGAATTTGCAATGAACTCAAGCGGAGCCCCCTTTGGATTTGGAAAGAAGCGGAGAATGGCGCGGAAGCTTTTCGAGATGCCCGAGGACGGCCGCGGGATCGGCGGCGAGCACATGGCCGGAAAGGCGGCTGACGGCCTGATAGGCTTCCAGAAATTCGGGATGGTAGTGTGCGATGGCTTCTTCATTCGAGGCCACAACGCCGTAATCGCCGCGGGAGAGCGGGCCGGTCCAGGCATTGTGCGAGCCGAGCTTTTCGTAGTGCTCGAGAACCTGGCGTGACAGAGAGAGCAAGGCGTGGAGAGCCTCGCGTTGCGGGAGGCCGGAGGTTTTGAGCATTTGTACTCCCGCTTCTTCGAGAGCGAGGACCAGTCCTGCGGCGAACGCTCCCGCGGCGTGATACAGCGGCTTTTTTTCGGCGGTGATGTTCACGGGGACGCCGCCAAGGGAACGTGCGATGGAACGGGCAACGCGGACGGCGGGGGCGTCGCCTTCGATGGCAAAGATTTTTCCCTCGAGAGGCGGAACGCTGACGCCGTTGAAGGTTTGCATCGGATGCATCGAACCGGCGAACGCTCCAAAAGCCCGCACAGGTTCCAAGGCGGCGGCGTCACAAGCGCCGCTGGTGTGCAGCACGATTTTCCCGCGGAGTTGCTGCCCGCCGATGCGGGCGAGCTCCGCGGCAACATCGGGAATGGCGTCATCCGGCACGCTCACCAGAATGATTCTGGCGGCGAGGGCGTGGTGAGAGATGCCCGCGAGGGGACGGCCGGCGCGGATGAATTTTGCCGCTTTACGGGCGGTGGCTTCAGAATGGGCGGCGACGACGAGAATGCGCCAGCCGCGTTCGTGCAGGAGGCGGCCCAACGCGCGCCCCACGCGGCCAGCACCGAGAATGGCCAGGGTCTTTGGCATCCATGCTAGGATACCCTGAGGCTGGCATTCGACTCCAATCCGCATGCATCCCTTCTGGCTCGTTCTCTTCGGACTCGTCGCACTCTTCTGGATGACCTATGGACTTAAAGTGGCGTATGGCGCGCTGCGGCTGCCGTGGCTGAAAGACTACGCTCCGGCGGCGGATGCGGATTGTCCGCGGATTTCCGTCCTTTTCGCGGCGCGAGATGAAGAGGGAAAGTTGCCAGGGGCGCTGGCAACGCTGGTGGCGGTGGATTATCCCAACCTGGAAATTGTGGCAGTGGATGACCGTTCGAGCGATGCGACTGCGCGGATTCTGGATGAGTTCGCGGCGAACCACCCGCAGCTTCGCGTGGTGCACGTGCGCGAATTGCCGCCGAGCTGGCTGGGGAAGCCGCACGCGCTGCAGAAAGCCTACGAAGCTTCCCGTGGCGAGTGGCTGGTGTTTACCGACGCGGACGTCAAATTTCGCGCCGATGCGCTGCGGCGGGCGGCGATTTTGGTCCGCGAGCGGGGACTGGATCATCTCGCGTTGCTTGGGGACGTTGAACGCAGCGGGTTTTGGGATACGGTGCTGATTACGTTTTTTGGAATGGGGTTTCAACTGGCGGCGGATTTGCACCAGGTGAGCAACCCGAATTCGCGGGCGTATGTCGGAGTCGGCGCCTTTCAGATGCTGAAGCGCGGCGCCTACGAGGCGTGCGGAACGCACCGGCGGCTGGCGATGGAAGTGATCGACGACATGAAGCTGGGAAAGCTGGTGAAGCAGGCGGGATTTCGCTCTGGCGTGGCGATTGCGCAGGACGCGGTCAGTGTGGAATGGCACCTGGGCTTGGAGAATTTGATTCGCGGGCTGGAGAAGAATTTTTTTGCGGCGGCGGGATTCAGCGTGGGAATGGTAGCGCTGCAGGTTGCAGGGTTGCTGCTGTTTAACGTGGCGCCATTTTTCGGGCTGGCTTTTGGCGACGGGTGGGTTCGCGTGTTGGCTGGGATTTCGGTGGTGATTGCGCTTTGTTTTCACCTGGGCGGTGATGCGGTGATGCGGGTCTCGCCGTTGTATTGCCTGACGCTGCCGTTGGGAGCGACTCTATTCAGCTACATCCTGCTGCGCTCGACTGTGATTACGTTGCGGCAGGGCGGAATCTACTGGCGCGAGACGTTTTACAAGTTGGAGCAGTTGCGGCGGGGGATGGTGTGAGTGTTTGAATTTGTCGCCGTGAAGCGGTTAAGGATTGAAGCGAAGAGCGCTGGCATCCCGACCCGGCCGGGATGCCAGCGCTACACATTTACGCCGACTCGCTCTTGAGAACAATACTAGGAAGCGGCGGCTGCGCCTTCGGCGGCATCTTTGGAGAATAGGCCGGCGAGGTCCTGTTGTTTGAGGGAGCGGATGCGGTCGCGGAGCTGGGCGGCTTTTTCGAACTCGAATTTTTTGGCGGCTTCGCGCATTTGGGATTCGAGTTGCTGCAGGACTTCGGCGAGCTGTGCTTCGGATTTGATGTTGGAGACGGCGGCATCGAGACCGACCGTGTCGAGTGGCACGGTGACGTAGTCGGCTTCGACGATGTGCGCAAGTTCCATATCCACGCCCTTGATGATGGATTGCGGCGTGATGTTGTTTTCCTTGTTGTAGGCGACCTGCTTGGCGCGGCGGCGATTGGTTTCGCCGATGGCCTGGTTCATGGAGTCGGTGCGGCGGTCGGCGTAGAGAATCGCGCGGCCTTCAATGTGGCGCGCACAGCGACCGATGGTTTGAATTAGTGACGTGGTGCTGCGCAGAAAACCTTCCTTGTCGGCGTCGAGGATGGCGACGAGAGAGACTTCCGGGAGGTCCAGGCCTTCGCGAAGCAGATTGATGCCGATGAGCACGTCGAACTCGCCTCGGCGCAAATCGCGAAGAATCTTGATGCGGTCGAGCGTTTCCACTTCCGAGTGAAGATACCGGCAGCGCACGCCAATTTCGGAGAAATATTCGCTGAGGTCTTCGGCCATGCGTTTCGTGAGCGTGGTCACGAGGACGCGCTCGTTTTTTGCGGCGCGGATGCGAATTTCTTCCAGCAAGTCGTCCACTTGCCCTTTCACGGGGCGAATTTCGACTTCGGGATCGACCAGGCCCGTCGGGCGAATCACCTGCTCCACGAAAACGCCGCCGGACTTGGTGAGTTCATAGGGGCCGGGCGTTGCGGAAACATAGATGGCCTGGTTCACGCGGTGCTCGAACTCTTCGAAGGTGAGCGGCCGGTTGTCGAGCGCGGACGGCATGCGGAAGCCGTAATCGACGAGGGTCTGTTTGCGCGCGCGGTCGCCATTAAACATTCCACGGACTTGCGGCACCGTGGCGTGCGACTCGTCGATGAAGAGCAGGTAATCCTGCGGAACGTAGTCGAGCAGCGTCGGCGGCGCTTCGCCGGGCAGGCGGCCACTGAGGTGGCGCGAATAATTTTCGACGCCATGGCAATAGCCGATGGTGCGCATCATTTCCATGTCGAACATGGTGCGCTGGACGACGCGCTGGGCCTCGACGAATTTGCCCTGCTTTTCCAATTCTTTTTTCCACCAGTCGAGCTCGTCCTGGATGCTGACGATGGCGCGGTCGCGCTGATCGGGTTGCATGACGTAATGGGTTTTCGGATAGATCGTGACGCGGGCTAGGTCTTCGTGGCCGGCGCGGATTTCGCCGGTGAGGGGATCGATCTGGCGGAGCTTGTCGATCTGGTCGCCCCACATTTCGATGCGATATCCGTTGTCTTCGTAGGTCGGATAGATTTCGAGGATGTCGCCGCGAACGCGAAAGGTGCCGCGGCGGAGGTCTTCGCTGCGCTCGTATTGAATGTCAACGAAACGCCGCAAGAGGGCTTCGCGCGAAGTCTGGTGGCCCTTTTCGAGCATGACCAGCATGCCGAAGTAGGCTTCCGGCGAACCGATGCCGTAGATGCAGGAAACGGAGGCAACAACGATGACGTCATGGCGTTCGAAGAGCGAGCGGGTGGCGCTCATGCGGAGCTTGTCGAGTTCGTCGTTGATGGTGGCTTCTTTTTCGATGTAGATGTCGGCGGCGGGAACGTAGGCCTCGGGCTGGTAGAAATCGTAATAGCTGACGAAATATTCCACCGCATTTTCGGGGAAGAAGCCTTTGAACTCGTGATAAAGCTGCGCGGCGAGGGTTTTGTTGTGCGCCAGGACGAGGGCGGGGCGATTGGCCTGCTCGATGACCTTGGCCATGGCGAATGTTTTTCCGGAGCCGGTGACGCCGAGGAGGACCTGGTGCTTGTCTCCGGCTTCGAGGCCGCGCGTGAGCTGATCGATGGCCGCGGGCTGATCGCCGCGGGGTTGATAGTTGCTGCGCAGCTTGAAATTCATCGTAAGGGTCTCCTGCAGGTTTTCCGGGCACAGCGGAAACTTTCATTATACCGCGAGTGGCAAATTTGCGGCTGCAGGGGATTTCAGGGAGAAGGGGCGGCGGGAGGCTGGGGTACGAGTAGCGTTTCCAGATGGCTGGTGGCTTCGACGGTGTAGTGAACGCCGTTGGTGCCGTCGGATTTCATCACGGTCACGTCCATGGATTGTTGGACGTCTTCATTGGCACGCAGGACCAGGCCGGTTTTTCGCGAGATGTAGGTAATGACTTGAGTAGTGCCCTTCGCGGTGCCCAGGGTTTTTAATTCGTGGAGGCGATATCCTTCGGGCGTGGAATCCTTTGTGGAAGATTTTTGCTTGAGCGTGGACTGCGTGAGGAAAACCGCGCAGGTCTCGGCGGGGAAGACGGGGCACTGGTCGTCGCTCGCGTAAGTGGTTTCGCGGTCCCAGACCAGGCCCGCGATCAGGGAGTCGTTGAGTTCCGGCTCTTCGAATTTCCATTTTTCGCCCGTCTTTATTCGAGTGAGAGGAAGAGTCCAGCCAAATGCAAAGCGGGCAACCCAGAATTGCCAGACGAGGCGCAGTTCGGGCGAGAGATCGTCGAGGCCGTTTACGTGGCCGAGTTGTCCGCTGCCGAGAATGTCGAACGTGAGTTTCTGTGTCGGAGAGACGGGCGGGTTTGCTTGTGTAGCAGCGACGGGCAAAAGTTCCGTTTGAACGGTGATTGTGGGGCGTGGCTTTCCGGCGAGCACTTTTTCTACGGACAGGCGAATCTGGCCGGAAAGATCGCCCTGGAGCTGCTGGGGGCCGCGCAGACTGGAGACGCGACTTTCGGTTTTCACCGAACGATTGAGGCGGCCGTGCACTTCGTAAAGAAGCGATTGACCGGGCTTTAATTGCGGCAACAAAAGCGCGCCGGCGTCGCTCAGCAGTGCGACTGAGCAGAACGGAGCCAGCACAGCGAGCATTGCTGCGGTTTGAGTCCAGCGCGCGAAACCGGGTCGCGCGGCGGCCATGCGGATTATTTTTGCGGCCATGAGAACTGCCGATCGAAAAAGTCGCTGTTGGCCTGGAGCGCGCGCAGCCAGCTTGAGTAGAGAAGAAAATCGTGGACTTCGTCGGGGAAAATGAGCTGTTCAATATGCACGCCGCGGGGACGAAGGCGCGCCACCAGATCCACGGTCTGCGAAAAAATAACGTTGCGGTCGTCGTCGCCGTGGATGAAGAGCACCGGCGATTTCCAAGTGCCCACCGCGGAAACGGGTGACGAGTCGCGCGCCAGTTTGTTCAAGTCCGGCGGAATATTCTTGCCTTCCCAATTGTCGGTGGGCCAGTCGTGGACGCCGTGAGTATCAACGCCGGCAGCGAAGAGATCGGAATTGCGACCGAGGCCAAGCGCGGTGAGATAGCCGCCGTAGCTTCCGCCCCAGAGGCCGATGCGCTTTGCATCGACGTCGGCGCGGCTCTGCAGATATTTTCCGGCGGCGAGGACATCCTGATATTCGGAGGCGCCGCGGCCTGCGCGGCCGGGGGCTTCGCGGAAAGCGCGGCCGTAGCCGATGCCGCTGCGGTAATTGATGGCCAGCACGACGTAGCCGCGATTCGCCAAATACTGGTTCATCGCATAAGTGTTGAAGTAATAGCGCATGTAATGCCAGCCGAGAAGCATTTGGCGCATCGGCCCGCCATGGAGAAACAAAAGCGCGGGGCGCTTTTCACCGGCGCGCAAGCTGCGGGGCAGAAAAAGCTGCGCGTGAATGTCCAAACCGTCTGCGGACTTGAAGGCGACGGGTTGCGGGGTGGCGAGTTCGTCGGCGGGGAAATCCTTAAAGTTCGCAGCGCCCAGCAGGGAATTGGGAGTCGCTTTGGGTGTGGCGGTTTGGGTGAAAGGCAAACCAAAGTGATGGGCATCGGAGCGCAGATAGGCGATGGAATTGGCGTCGCCGACGAAGACTCCGGCCCACTCGATTGAATCTCCCTTCGTAAGTTGCTGCAAGGCGCCGTCGGGCAGATGGATGCGCCACAGATGACGGCGATCGATGTCGCCGCAGTTGGAGTTGTACAGAACGGATGAGCCATCGGGAGAGAGAGACCACTGCTCGACTTCACAATTTCCGGGCGTGAGAAGTTTCGGTGCACCACCTGAAAGCGCGAGGGCATAGAGATGCTGCCAGCCATCTTCTTCGCTGGCAACGAGCAGCGTGTCTCCGGCACCCCAGTTGAGAACGCCGCCGCCCGTATCTTCGGCCATGTACGGGTAAGAGCCTTGCGGCGTGGCGCTGCCGTGCCAGAGTTCGCGCGCGTTGGAGGCGTCGGCATCGGCAACCCAGATCGCCCAGGGTTTCGGGCGGTCGGGCTCGATGAAATACCCGTTCGGAGAATCCCGCGGTACAGCGGGCCGCCGCACGAAGGCAATGTGTTTTCCGTCGAGCGACCAAACCGCGCCGGAATCAGAATCGACGGAGGGCGCAACGAACTTCACGCTCTTTTGTTCGGCGTCATAAATGCCGATGAAGCTGTGATCGCCGCGCGAAGAGGAAAAGAGGAGTTGGTGTCCATCGGGCGACCATCCGAGCGGAGCATTCTTTCCGCGCACGACAATCTGCGCGGGTTTTTCTTCGGCGTTGGGGCCGGCCAGCCAGACCTGGCCAGCCTTGGCGTAGGCGATGCGGCCTAGCGCGGAAATTCGTGGCGTGTCGCCGGCGTCAATCTTACGAGGCATTCCGCCACTCCATGACACGAGCCAGATATCCTCTTCGGTGCCTGCCGGATTGCTGGTGGGATTCGGATATTCGCCGGCGGAATTTTTTGCCTCGCCCCGAACGTAAATGACGGCATCTCCACCGGGCGTAAATTGCAATTCGGAAAGGTCGCCGCCATTGTCTTCGTTGTAATTGGTGAGTTGCCGCGGCGCGAACGCCGGGCCTTCGGCTGCCCAGAGGTTCCAGCGGCCCTTCTGATTTTGGCTCCAGACGAGGCGATGACCGGTTTTCGACGCGGTCAGATCGCTCAGGTAGGGTGCACTGAGGACCTGATCGAGAGTGAAGGGTTGCTGCGCGTGGAGAGAGGCGGCGAAGGTGAGAACAAGAAGCACGACGCAAAACGGCCGGGGATTCCAGCGCATGTTGTGGGGAAACCACCAGATTGGAGAACTCTTTGTCATTCCTGTTTTCTTGCCTGGGCCAGCGGGGGGACTTCGACAGCGGCGACGGGTTTTTCGAGCGGGCCGCGCAATTGAAAGAGGCGCGATGCCACAGCGGATTTCACACCGCGTTTGTCAGTTGCCACGGGCGCGAAAGTGAGCTTGAGATCTTGGGAAAAATCGAGGGTGCCGTCCAAGCGCGTTTTGGCGCGGGGGTTTTCCAGGGTAAGCGCATCGAACTGAACCGCGCGGTCATGAATGGTGAACTCTCCTTCGCCCGAAGCCCAGCGCGAGGTCCCTGGGTGCAGAGCGCCAGTGTCCAAGCTGGCGCCGACGTCCCAGCCTCGAAGTTCGAGGTTTTTGAGATGCAATTCGCCACTGGCGGCAAGCTGGGCAACCAGGGCATCGCGGCCAACGCCGGAGGTGGTCAGGTGCAGCTTTCCCGATGCAGTGCCGCTCCAATATTCAGCCCAATGCGCGGACCAGGGAAATTCGGAAAGGTTCGCGCGATCGATTTCCGCGGATATTTCATAATGGGGAGGAACGGAAAATTCCGCGCCTACGCTGCCACGGGCGGTGCCGCCGGCCCACTCGGCTTCGGCGTCTCGCACCTCCAGGTGCAAATCGTGAAAGGAGACGTGCGCACGAGCGTGCGCGAGTTTTATTTTTTCGATGGTAAGGGAATCGGACTCCAGATCACCCTCGGCGGCCACACGCCGCAAGAGCTCGCTGGGCTTCGCGTTGGAATCGGATTTTCCGAGCAAGGAAGGGAGCAGGCGCTGCAACCAGTTCGGCCGGGCGCGGGGCCCGAACCAGAGATCGAGATCGGTGGCGTCCAGATGATCGGCGTGGAGCTGGAATCTCCAATTGTTGCCGCTGGAATCGTCCAGGGCGGGCGCGTCGCTGATGGAGCCGGACCAGGTGGCGCCGAAAGCGGCGGCGCGCGCGATGGTTGCGCTGCGATGGCCGTTTTTCCACTCGATACGGGCATCCTCGAGCTTCAAGGGAAGATTCAGTCCGGCGGCCTGCAATTGCGCTTTCGTAAAGGTGAGAGAACCGCTCCATCGGCCGTTGGCGACGCCGTGATCCCAATCACGCGCGACTGCTCCCGAGGTGCCGCCGGTAAGTTCCCAACCGCGATTCAGGGTTCTGCCAAATGCCACCGCAGACTTGAAGAAATCGTCGGCGTCGTCCAGCTTTCCGGTGACGCGCAGCGAGCCTTTCCCGGCGATGAAATCGTCGCGGAAGCGAAGTTCAAGCTGATCGTCGGCGGCAACGCTGCTCTTTGCCGGCGTTTTCTCGGACTTTGCCGGGGATGGCTTGTGCACCGTATCCAGAGAGAACTGTACGGGCAGCAACTCGAAGAAATTGTTGTGCGCCGCGCCCAACACCGGACCGATGCGGAGGGGTTTTGAATAGCCGGGCAGGCGAAGTTCACCGGCGGCGCTGGAAACCTGCACATCTTCCCAGGACAATGGGAAACCACGCAGGGCAAAACTGGCTTTAAATAGTTGCCTGGCTTCGAGGCCTTCCGCGACGTCGGGTTGAAACGCGCGGTACCACGCCAGCAGGTCCTGCGCCTGGATGCCGGAATCCTCGACGCGCAGATTCCAGTCGGACATTCCGGCCGTCTTGAGCCTGGCAGTGCCTTCAAAGTGGGAATGGGGAAGATCGAGGGTCAAAGTGTCCGCGAGGGCTTCTCCGGCGGCCACGTCCCAAAGGCCTTTGAGATTGAGGCTGACGCCGGGATTGTCGCTGCGTTCGGTCAGATCCCAGCGATGAATTTTTGAGGCGCTGGCATGCAAGGAAAACTTCCAGGCGCCGGGGGTGGATGGCTCGCCGGATTCGGGTTGGCCAACACTGGCGTTGGCGTCGAGAGCGAATGCGCCGCGAACGCCGAAATCGTTTCCGGTGATCATGCGGAAGAGATCGGCGATGGAAACATTGCCCCAATGCACCTGGATTTCGGCGGGCTGCAGGCGGGCGGATGTGCCGGCCACTTCGCCACGCACCTGCAAGGTTCCGGTGGACTGAAGAGGCACGCCGCTGCGCCAGGGCTGCGCTTCCAGACGCAACTGCCAGCGGCCGGGGCCCATCTGCTCAACGCTACCGGAGACGCTGGTGAAGGCAAAAGGCCGCTTTTCGTCGCCGGTTTTGAAATTGATTCGGCCCTCGTCAAATTCGATTTTTTGCAGGTGATTGCCAGAGTCATCGGGGCGTTGCGGGCCATACGGAATTGCTGCGCCAGCGGATTTTGAAGGCGCCGGGGGCAGCCAGCCCTCCAGATTCCAACGGCCCTGCTCGCTGCGAACCAGAATGAGGCTGGGGCGCGAGAGCGATATGGTGCCGAAATCGAAGTGGCCGCGCAGCAGGCCGAGCCACCGCACACTGGCGGTCAGACGGTCCGCGCGCAGAAAATATTCGTGGCCGAAGGCTGGATTTTCGTCGATGCTGACACCTTGCACGTCCACGCGGGGGAAGGGAAGAATCTCCATGGAGAATTTGCGCGCTTCAACGGGACGTCCGAAGGATTTTTCGAGGTGCGCGAGAAGATAAGTCCTCATGCGCCGGGTTTGGAAGAGAAACGGCAATCCCAGTTGGGCGAGGACGAGCAGGATCACAAGTGCGCCAATCCATTTGCCGTAAGTGCGGAGGCGAGGCATGCCGTTGAAGTTTCTCAAAACCAGTAGGGAAAAAACAGGGCCATCGGGAGTTGCAACCGTCAGTGGACGGTATGCAGCATGCGGCTCCAGCGGGTGCGTGCGGGAAGATGGGTGAGGGTATCGAAGATACCGAGGACGCGCTGGCCGAAGGAAGTATTCGAGTAATCGTTGCTGTTGGCGTCGACGGACCAGTAGATGAGGAAGGGGCGGCCCATGATGGCTTCGCGGTCGACAAAGCCCCAGTAGCGACTGTCGGAGCTGTGGTCGCGGTTATCGCCCATGGCGAAAAATTTTCCGGGAGGGACGACGAGTTCGTCGCCCTGGATATATTTTCGGATTTCGTGGGCCCACTCGACCTGCACGGGGGGAATAAAAAGCTGATTGCTGGGAGGCGGAAAAGTATAGTTCAGCGGATCGTAGCCCGACGCGGGATCGTGGACGACGTACGGTTCGTTGAGGGGTTTGCCGTTGATGAAGACTTGCTGGTCGACAATTTTCAGACGATCGCCGGGGAGACCAATGACGCGCTTCACGAAGTGCGGATGGTCCTGGTAGGGATATTTGAACACGATGATGTCGCCGCGCTCGAGGTCGCGGTAAGGCAGGAACTTTTCGTACCAGAGGCCGCGGCCGCCGAAAATGAATTTGTTGACGAGAAGATGATCGCCGACAAGCAGAGTTCGCTCCATCGAAGGCGAGGGAATCTTGAAGGCCTGGACGACGAAGCTCGTGCCGAAGAGGGCGAGAATCACGGTTACCAGGAGGGATTCGAGGTATTCGGAAAGGGTGGTGTAGTTTTCGTGGGTGGATTCCGCCGCCGCTGGGGCGGCCACGGGCTCTGGCGCCAGGGTCACGGGATCGTGAACGACCGATTCATCCGGCATTCGGTCCAACCTCTTCCCCCTGAATAGCTTCGGCGCGTAAAAGTTTATCGAGCGCGCTACTGGCGGCTTTTTGCTCCGCTTCTTTTTTGGTGGTGCCTTCGGCGCTGGACATGAATTCGCCTTTCACCCAGACTTCCACGCGAAACTTCTTCTGGTGGTCCGGTCCGGTTTCGCCCGCGAGGCGGTATTCGGCGGGTTGATCGCCCTTGGCTTGCAGATATTCCTGGAGGGCGCTCTTGCGGTCCGATTCCGAAATGCGGTCGCCATCTTCCAACGCCTGCTCGAAGACGGTGCGCTTAAGCAGATTTCGAGCCGGCCCGAGGCCGCCGTCGAGATACATCGCGGCGACGATGGCTTCGAAAGCGTCTGCCAGAAGAGCCGGTTTTTCGCGCCCGCCGGTTTTTTCCTCGCCGCGGCCGAGGCGCAGATGCTCGCCGAGGTGCAATCCGCGGGCCGCAATTTCGAGGGAGTGGGCGTTCACAATCCGCGCACGACTTTTTGAAAGTTGCCCCTCGGTCCACTCCGGATAATTCAGGAGAAGGTACTCGCTGGTGAGGAGTTCTAGAACCGCGTCGCCGAGGAATTCCAGTCGCTCGTTGTCCTGCACGACCGAGCCGCTGAACGCGATGTCCTCGCCGCGGGCAGCGCGAAGCTCCGGGACGGCGGAACTGTGAGTCAGGGCGCGGTCCAGCAGGAGCGGGTCGCGAAAGGCGTACCCGAGGCGTTCCATCAACCGGTCATCTTCACCGCGGGCCATATTTTCCGTTCGTTCCCCGTGCCGCGGCACGGAGGCGTTACTTGGGCGCGCTCAACTGAGTGGTGCCCAATTTTTTGGCTTCGTCGGCGCTGGACTTGCAGGTTGCCTGCAAGCCGCCGGGGACGGCCGCGCACTTCGTGAACGCGTTGACTGCATCGTCGAAATGAGAGGTTTTCTCATTCGCGATGCCAAGTAGATAGAAATTTACGGGGTCGGGAACGAGGTCCAGCTTGACGGCCTGTTCAAAATTTGGAATGGCCTCGGCAAATTTCGATCGGCGAAAAGCAACAATTCCCAGGCCACTGTAAGCGAGAGCCGAGGTCTGGTCTTTGGCTTTGAGGAAATCCGCGTCGCTCAGCTCGTCGGGCTTCACAAGCGTCGGCAAAACTTCCAGAGCCTTCTTGGAATACTGCTCGGCCTTATCCAGCCGCTTCTGCGGCTCGGGCGTGGAGGCATTCATCACGCGGGGGAGCGTGGAGCCCACAATCGCGAGAGTCTGCGCGTCGTTGGGATTCAGCTCGAGTTCCTTTTCGCCAACGGTCTCCATCTTGTCCACCTGCCCCAGGCTGAGGTAGCCGCGAACAAGCAGGGCGTAGACTTCGCTGCGATAACGGCTCTGCGGGTACTTTTGCAGGAAATCTTCGCCGAGCTGGTCTTTCTTGGCCATATCGGTGATGGGGGCGCTGCGGAAGGTTTTAATAGCGGCGTCTTCCTCAGCGTTTACCGGCGGCGGGGCGTTGTCCAGCGTGAGAGGAGTTACTTCCTGAGGTTTGTCCTGTTTTTTCTCGGGATTCAGCGTGGGGGCGCCCTGCTGGGTGTACTGAGCGGAAATGCGCGCCCCAGAGAGGAGAATCCCACCCACGAAAATCATCGTTGCCATTTGCACTGACTTTTTCATAACGCTTTCTTCCTCCGTCTTACGGCCGCTCCGCGGATTTTCTAAGATTCAAGTCGCCCAGTTCCTTCTGGGCGGCTTGTTGCGCCTTGGCTGGGGCTCCTGGCACCGCGAGCGCTGCCTGATACTCTGATTTCGACTGCTCCAATTGGCCTTCCTCATCCAAAACTCTCGCCAGATAAACGTGGGACCATGCCAGCACCATCGGATCCAGGGTCGCGGCGTGTTCCCCGGTGGTGAGCCGCCCGAAAACTTCCTTGGCGCGCGGACCGTCGTGATCCAACAGCGCGACCAGACCGAGGCCGTACCACGCGCGGATCTGGTGGGGATACTTGGCCAGGACATTTTTGAAAGCAGCTTCGGCGGCGCGGGGGTTGCGGTCGGCGATGAGGCGCTCGCCATCAGTAAGCTGCGCGATGGTGCCGGGATCGTTCGGCACGGTGGTGGGGGTTGCGCGGCGTCTGCGGTTGAGATCTTCGGCGCTGAGTTGCGCGGATTGTGTCGCGGAAGTCTCCGGGGCAAACGTAAGCGAGGCCGCGCGGGCCACTTCGGCCTTCACATCGATGTTACGCACCAGCTCTGGAAAATAGTTGCGCATGGATGGCTCGTTTTTTTCGTAATCGGTGAGGCCCTTGAAAATCGGGCGCACCATCACGTAGCCGTCCGCATCGTTGGTATTGAGGGCTACTTCGCGTTCGCTTGGCGACATGCGCTTGAGCTTTAATTCGACGGCGCGGACGGTACACTCCGCGAACCAGGAGGGGAAGTCGTCGCGAAGGTCGGGTGAAAGCCTCGGCGCCTTGGCGGCAACTTCGTAGACCGGGCGTTTTACGGCGATGATATGGGGATACATCAGCGGGAGCGGGTCGAGCAGAAAATGTAGGAAGGCGTGGCGGACCACATCGGTCGGGATGTCTTCGCTGCCGCTGAGGATAATCGCGTAGTGGTCGCCAAAATTGCGAACGTTGGTGATGCGGCCGACAAGCGGCTCGACGATGATCGAGAACGTGCGCAACTGACCGGGATTCGTAAGCTCGCGCAGGTAGGAATTTTCCACCAGGACGATCTGGGAAATAGGGTCGTGGAGGCGCTCGATTTCCTGGTTGTAGATGGGCTGGACCTGGCGCCAGAGTTGGCCGATCTTCTGTTCGGTGTAGTAACTGGAAAGAATTTCGCTGAAGCCTTCGAGCGTCAGCATGTCGGGAGGAAGTTCGTCGCGGCGGAGGACCGGCTGAAACTTTGGCGCGGGGCCGGAGACGATGCCGAACCAGACGTAGCGCGAGAGCATTTCCGCAGTGTCGCGCGATTCATGCTGGCGATAGAACTGGCGAACTGTGTCAACGGCTGGCCCTTTCTGCTTGCGCAACCGGTCGCGCATTTGTGCGCGAAAGTCGGACCAGTTGTCCGTGCTCACGTCGCTCTCGAACCCGGAAGCGTAGAGAGCGCACATGGTGGCGAACATGGCCTCGTTGCCGTCCACGGTGATGTTGGTGGCTGGGGCGATGTGGGGGCGGGGGCGCGGAGGCGGGGCTTGTGCCTGCGCAGCGCCGGTCCACAGGACGAGCGAGACCAATCCAATACTTACTTTTCTTAAATGCTTGAAGATCATCTGGTCTTGCCGCACACGGCAGTCTGCCACTTTAGTGGGAACGGTATGGCCGGCTCATGAGTCTTGGATGGCGGTATCCCCTGTGGATACGGACATTCACGAATCGCGGTGTCGCAGCCTTTTGTCAATGTACAGGCGCTCCCCCCGGTAGTCAAGGATGTGGGGATTCCCTAACGTGCGGGAAATCCTACTATTAATGGATGATACGGGGTGCAGGATGCGTTGTCTGGGGCCTGGGGGGATCCAACGTGCCGGACGGACTGCGGGTGCAGGCCGGCAGGCGAGAGGCAACTCAGCGGCTTGCGCGAGTATCAATCCTTTGTTAGGAAGGTGGGGAAGCTCCGCCCGGGGAGAAACTATTAATGAAGAGCAAGGCGAGTGTGGGAACCTTCCTGGGTTCCGCGGTTTTTCTGTTTTTCCTTTCCACGGCAATCCCCGCATTTGCCCAATCCGTTGGTGAAGAGGTTGCGTCCAAACCGCAGCAGCTTACTAACTCTATGGATGCGAAGGCACCGGCGCCCGCGGATGCAGGCAAAGCAATGCAGACGAAGAGTTTCACGCTGGAGGGAGAAAAAGTTTGGGTGGACACGGAAATCAGCCTGGAACCGGGGCAGCGGATTGTGGTGAATTCGAAAGGTTCGTTGCGCTATGCGGACGCAAAAGCGGATAACGGCCCGGAAGGATTGACGCGCGGATTCAAGGACTTGATTCGGATTCTTCCGTACAACGGCGCGGGGCGGGGAGCGGTGATTGGAAGAATCGGGGATGCGGATATTGCGCAGTCGTTTGTGATTGGCGCGAAGAAAGAAATTGTGGCGCCGGTCAGCGGGAAACTGGCGCTGGGAATCAACCAGTCGGAAGTGGATACGGGAACGGGTTCCTACAAGGTGAAGGTGGAAGTCTATGCGGCGGATTCGTCCACGCCACGCGAAGTGGCCAAAGAGGTTTCGAGTCTTCCCGGCGTTGACAACAGCCTGTTTGAAAAAATTCCGCGGCGCATCGGGGACAAGGATGGAAATGCGGGAGACATGGTGAATTTTCTGATTTTGGGCGACGAGGATCAGATGAAGAAGGTGTTCACCACCGCGGGTTGGGTGAAGGTGGATGCGGACGTGAAGGAGACCGTGCTGGCGGGATTCATTGCCAGCATGTCCAAGGAATCGTATCTGACGATGCCCATGAGCCCGCTGTATCTGTTTGGCCGGCCGCAGGATTATGGATGGGCGCACGCGGAGCCGATTACCGTGGTGGCTTCGCGGAATCACTTGCGCATCTGGAAGGCGCCGTTCACGGTCAACGGCCAGATGATTTGGGTCGGAGCGGCGACGCACGACATTGGCTTTGAAAAAGACCAGAGGAATAACAAACTGACGCACAAGATCGATCCGGATATTGATCTGGAGCGGGATTACGTGCAGAAGACGCTTTCGAGCACGGGACTCGTCGCGGAGGTCACGCATTTCCTGCCGGAACAGCCGATGCAGGAAGCGAGGACCGCGACAGGGGGATCGTTTCATTCCAACGGCGAGGTGCTGGTGATGAAGCTTTCGGAAGCGGCGAAGACCACGACGGCCAACAACAAGTGAGCCATCCGTTTGAAGAGTGCGGCAGGTGGAGAAAAACCCAAGAGCACAGGCAGGAGTGCCTGTGCCACGTTGGCGAAGTTGCGCGGAGACAAAATTTAAGTTGGGCGGTGAAGTGAGAGTGGTAAAAGCGGAAGCTTCGCTTCCGCACTCCAAGGCGCCCGCCTCAGAAGGCGGCCGCTATAAAGGCCAGAGCGATTCGTTGAAGAAGTGGTGAAAGATTCAGGTTAGTGATGTTCGCGCAGGGACTTACGTGGAAGAAGAGCCGTTTTGCCGTAATGTTCGCCCTCGAGAATGCGGGCTTCGAGCCAGCCTTGCGGTCCGTCGGCGGAGAGCACGCGCACCGGCTTTCCCACTTCGATCAGAAGCAAGCGGTTGTTGGTGATCATCATGGCGACACCGACGTCGTCACCAAGGGCGATGAGGCGCTGCCACTCGTCGCACGAATTTGCGTCCATTGGCGCGACGACGCACGCAATGCCGTCTTCGGCGAAAACTGAAAATATTTTTCCTGCCAGGGCGGTGGTGCGCGGCGGATTTTCCGGCGGGCTTGCGCCGTTTGTCTCTAAACGACCAATGAAGCGGTAGCCTTTTTTCGGGAGCGTTTCGATCAAGCTGGGCTTTGCGGGATTATCTCCCAAGGCATGGCGGAGCTTCTTGATTGCGGTGTTCAGGCCGTGTTCAAAATCGACAAAGGTGTCCGCAGGCCACAACCGCGACTTCAGTTCTTCACGAGTGACCAACTCACCGGGTTTTTCGAGCAATGCGCCAAGCAACTGGAGCGGGAGGAGTTGCACTTTGACTTTTTTGCCGCGGCGGTAAAGTTCTCCCGCGCGCAGATCGACGGAAAAGGGACCGAAGCGCAGCCGGCGGGTTTCGTCGGGCTTGGATGAATTCGCCATATTTTCTTGATTCTTCGGACTATAGCAAAAAGCTGGAGCCTTGCGGAAGGGAATTGGCAGAGTGAACAACTCGGCGGCTTAGAGCGAGCGTCCGCGAAGAGAATGGAAGGCTTCCTGTAAGTATTTTGAGGTCATGCGATTAGAGCAGTTCCGGAGTTCATGGAAAATGCACCTGTTGTTCACCCCGCGGGTATTGCCCCCTCGCGGGTTTTGGCGCAAAGTTCGCAATGTCAATGGACGAGAGGACAGGTCGCTTGAGTCCAGAGATGAACGAGAAGATCCGAGGAGCTTCCATGTACCCGCCCAACCAAGTCGAGTCGAGAATCCGGCCGGCGGTTCCAAGAGCCGGAGGAACGGGAAAGAGAAGTCTGCGGAATGCGAAGACGTCAGAGATACACGCATTCCTGAGCGAACTGAAGATGCTTCCCCACAGCCAACGCAAACTTTTGTGCAAGTTGCTGAAGCGAGCCGCAGCGACGGCTCCACGAAAGGTCTCCGTAGTACGCCCCGCAGAACCCCACCAAACAATAAAGCCCTGACCCACCACCGAAGTTGGCGAGCAGTACCGGCGCCAGCTTCGGGACCCTGAACCAGACGAAGCCCGGGCGTGAGCCCGGGCTTCGCTCTTTCTGGACGTCCGGAATATTCCCTTAAACGGTTTGACTCTGGGAGTTGTTTGCCTCGGCATCGGCCGGGAGAGGATAGAGGCGCAGGAATTCCGGATCGTCGTGCAGGAGAGCCAGGTCGGGATCGCGGCGAGCCCAAACGGAATCTTTGAAGCCGGCTTCCCAGGCTTTTTTGATGGTTTCGAGAGCTTCGCGCTTGCGTTTCAGGATGGCGTAAGTGCAAGCGGCGTTGTACAGGATGGACGCTTCGTTGGCGCGGAGCGTGATGGCCATATTCAATTCCCGGATGGCGTCCTCGACGCGGCCGAGTTCCGCGTAATCGGTGGCCATCAGGACGCGCGCCCGGGCATCTTCGGGCACCTGCTTGAGATGGTTTTCGAGCGCGCCAATGCGGCGGAGCAGGAGATTCCGGTGGGCGTCTTTCTTGCCGAGGGCGCCGAGCGAGTTGGCGATTGGAACGTAGACGTTGTAGTCTTCGCCGCTCACTTCGAGCGCCGTTTCCATCACGGTCATCACTTCCTGGTAGCGGCCCGATGAAAATAAAGCGCGGCACAAGAGATAGTAGGCGCCTTCGCAATCGCGTTTGCGCTCGATGGCTTTTTCAACCATGCGCACCGCTTCGTCGTGAAGCTCTGTGGCGTACAGCACCCAGGCCTGACTGACCATCACTTCCGGCAGATCCCAACGCAGGGCAACAGCTTTTCCGGAGGCGTTGCGAGCGCGCTCCACCCAGATGGCGTCGCGGCTGTAATTGCAATAGAACATCGCGCAGGCGTTGGCGCAGGCAGCGTAGGCGAGTGCGAAACTTGGATCCATGGCCACGGCGTTTTCAAACATCTGCAATGCGAATTCCAGATCCTGGCGCGTTTGGCGGCGGGCGTAGCGCTTGCCGCGGAGAAACAGGTCGTAGGCCTGCAGATTTTCGGTGGGCTTGGTGGCCAGGTCTTCGAGTTCCTGCTGAGAGAGCGTGACGCGCAGGGCCTCGGCGATTTTGCGGGCGATTTCGTCCTGGACTTCGAAGACGTCTTTCATTTCGCGGTCGTAGCGTTCCGACCACAGGGGAAATTCGGTCTGCGAGTCCACCAGTTGCGTGGTGATGCGCAAGCGGTTGCCGGCGCGGCGCAAGGTGCCGGTCAGGACATACGCAGCTCTGAGCAGGTTTCCGACTTGGGAGGGAGTGGCGGATTTGTCGCGGAACGCCAGCACTGTGGGACGCGAGAAAGTGTTCAGGCCGCGAATTTTGGATAGCTCAGTGATGATGTCTTCGGTGATGCCGTCGCGCAGATATTCGTCCTCTTTTGCGGCGCTGAGGTTTTCAAAGTAGAGAACAGCGACGGACTTTGCTCCGGTCTTGGGGACGCCGGATTTTGATTCGCTGAGTTCGGCGGCGCGCTTGACTCCCGAATCGAGATTGCGCTTCAGGCGGTTCAGATCGGTCTTGAGTTCCGTTGCAGACTGGCAGCGCAGGGTGCGATCTTTTTCCAGCAGCTTCGAAAGGATGCGCCCGAATTCGGCCGGCAGCGCGGGATTCATCTGGTCCACGGGCTGCGGGTCGCGATTCAGGATGGCGTCAAAGATTACCGCAGAGGTGTCGCCGGCAAACGGCATTACGCCGCCCGCCATCTGGTAGAGGACCGAGCCGAGGGAGAAGAGGTCCGTTCGGGCGTCCACAAGTTGCCCTCGTGCCTGCTCTGGGGACATATAGGAGGCGGTGCCCAGGGCTACGCCCGGAGAGGTGAGCTGGTGCTGCGGTTCGATCTTGGTGGAATTCTGTTCGCTGACTTGCAGCTCGTCGGGTTCGATCTTCACCAGACCGAAGTCCAGGATTTTCACCTGCCCACGCTCGGTGATGAAAATGTTGGCGGGCTTGATGTCGCGGTGCACGATGCCTTTGGCGTGGGCGGATTCGAGGGCGTCGGCGATTTGCGTGGCCATGGGGAGTAGTTTGTCCATGGAGAAGGTGACGCGGCCAAGCATGTGGGCGAGGGTCTGCCCTTCCAGGAGCTCCATTACCAGGAAACTCTGCCCCTCGACTTGCTCGATGGCGTGGATGGTGCAGATGTTGGGATGGTTCAGCGCGGAGGCGGCGCGCGCTTCGCGCTGGAAGCGTTCGCAGAGCTGGATGTTCTGCGCCATCTGTTCCGGCAGGAATTTCAGGGCCACGCGGCGGCCCAGCCGGGAGTCTTCGGCCTCGTACACAATGCCCATCCCACCGCTGGCTATCTTGCGGGTGATGTTGTAATGGGAAAGGGTCTGACCGACCCGGGACTCGCGATCCGACATGATTTTTCGATACTAAGCAACGCTGGTGCAGGGGTCAAGAAGGGCTTTCTAGACGGCCACTAAGCGGTTATCGAGACAGCCAGTGCCTGCACCGCCACCGCAGAGTACAACCGTCCCATCGGGAGTCAGGAATTTGCGACGGAGACTATGCCCGCCAGCAGAATCGGCATCACCATATTTGCCACGGTGGCAACAAATTCCTCGGCAGGGATATGGTCGGCCGTATTGACCCACTGCTTCACGGCGCCGTAGATTGCCCAGCTTGCCGCGGCTGCAATCATCTCGGGAGGGATGCTGCGCTCCACCGGGTGCTTCTGGAATCCGTCCATCAAAATGACGCGAATCTGGTCTATTACAGTTCCCTCCACGAAGGCTTCGAACTGGTGCTGTTTGAAGGAGTGGGACTTTTGCAGTTCGGCGAGATAGTCGCAGACGGCGAGGATGGTAGGGTGAAATGCAGTGGCGCAGGAGCCGTCGAAGCGGACTTTCCTGCAGTCGAGGAGATGGAGGAAGCTGACGCGAATGAGTTCTTCAAGAAGCGCGAATTTGTCGGGGTAGTGGGCATAGAAGGTAGCCCGGTTCAGCGTGGCGACTTCGGTGATGTCCTGGATGGTGATCTTGTCGAACTCTTTCTCTTCCAGGAGGCGCTTGAGGGCGTCCTGCAGGAGATGACGGGTTCTGCGGATGCGGGGATCGAGTCGTTCGCAGTCCTGGTGAAGCATGCAGCCTCCTGAACAGGTAGTATAACAGATTAAGCTAAGTGTTGACTAACCGACAGATGTTGAGTTAATGTATACAACAGTTGTTGTGTATACGGCATCTGATAGTTAAGGAGATTCACCGATGGCTACTTTGCTTAAGATTGATTCCAGCCCGATGGGCGAGCACTCGATTTCACGAAAGTTGACCGAACAATTTGCCAGTTCTTGGCGAAAGGCGCATGCAGGCGGCGCAGTCGTTTCGCGCGACCTGACCACAACGAATATTCCTGCGGTGAATGGCCTATGGGTTGGCGCAGCCTATACGCCCCAGGAAGCCCGCAGCCCCGAGCAACAGAAGGTGCTGGCCATCTCCGACGCGTTGATTGCCGAGCTGCAACTGGCGAATGAGTACGTCTTCGGCGTTCCGATGCACAATTTCGGCATACCCTCCACGTTGAAGCTCTGGATCGATCAGGTGGTCCGGGTGGGCAAGACTTTCTCGTACAGCGCCGCCGGCCCCGACGGACTTCTGAAGGGCAAGAAGGCAACGCTACTGATCGCAACCGGCGGGGTCTATGAACATGGGACGGCCAGGGCTTCCCTAAACTTTGTGACCCCTTACCTAAAGGCAGTATTCGGCCTCGTTGGCGTTAGCGATGTAACCATCATCGCAGCGGAAGGCACGGCGCAATTGATGAGCGGAAAGATTGATCCGCAAACTTTCCTCGCGTCTTCGCTTGAGAAGGTGCAAAATCACGCAAGTCTCTGAGCACGAAAATCCTCGCACACGGAGAAACTCATGAAGATCGCATCTTTAATTGCACGCTTGCTGCTGGGGCTGATCTTTCTGGTGTTTGGCCTGAACGGTTTCCTGCACTTTATCAAGGCACCGATGCCCACGGGAGTTGCGGGGCAGTTCGTTGGGGCCATTTTTGTTTCGGGCTACTGGGTGGTGATCTTCGCGGTGCAGGTGATCAGTGGCGTGTTGTTTTTGGTGAACCGCTTCGTGCCGCTGGCGCTGGTGCTGATCGGTCCGGTGATCGTGAATATCATTTGCTTTCACTCCTTTATGGAGCCGAAAGGACTTCCGATGGCGATCGTGGTGGCCGTGCTGTGGGCGATCGTGGCCATCCGCAACAAACAGCATCTTGCGGGAATATTCGTGCAACGCGGGGAGTAACCCCGAAACACTTTCACCTCACGCTCACATGGTGTGGCGCGCCGCTGCTCAGGGAGTTGTGTCTCTGGGTAGACCTGAGCGGCAGGCTCGTTCCGATCAAGAGGAGTCGTTATGATGCAAATTGGCGTGGATAGCTTTGTGGCAGCGATTTCCGACCCAGCTAGCGGGCTAACATTAAAGCCCGTTGAGCTGATGCGGCAATTGCTTGAGGACATCGAGCTGGCCGATCAAGTGGGGCTCGACGTTTTCGGCATTGGCGAGCACCACCGGGCGGAGTTTCTCGATTCCGCTCCGGCGGTGATTCTCGCTGCCGCGGCGGCGCGCACCAACAAGATACGGCTTACGAGCGCGGTCACCGTGTTGAGCGCCGCGGACCCCGTGCGGGTGTTCCAGGAATTTGCGACGCTCGATCTTATCTCGCAGGGCCGCGCGGAGATCGTTGCGGGCCGCGGATCCTTCGTTGAGTCCTACCCGCTTTTCGGCTTGCGGCTGGAAGATTACGATTCGCTTTTCGCGGAAAAACTGGAGCTTCTCCTCAAGATTCGAGAGAGCACGAAGGTCCATTGGTCGGGAAAGCACCGCGCGGCGTTGACAGGCCAGGCGATCTACCCGCGGCCGCTGCAGGATGAGCTGCCAATCTGGGTTGGCGTGGGGGGCACCCCTACTTCTTTCGTTCGCGCCGGTATTCTTGGTCTGCCGCTCATGGTTGCCATCATCGGGGGTGAGCCGGAAAGATTCCGTCCGCTCATCGATCTTTACCGCGAGGCTGGGCGCCGCACTGGCCATTCGCCCGAACAACTCACCGTCGGGCTTCACATGGTTGGGTTTTTGGGGGATTCCACGGAGCAAGCCGCGGACGACTTTTTCCCTGGATACGCACACACGTTCACCGAGATCGGCAAGGAACGCGGCTGGCCACCGGCAACTCGTTCGCAGTTTGACGCCCTGCGTGGGCCCACTGGCGCTTTGCTGATTGGCGACGCCGAAACGGTTTCGGAGAAGATCCTGTATGTGAACGAGGTGCTCGGCGGAATCTCGCGGCTTACCTTCCAGATGGGAGTCGCTACACTTCCGCACTCGAAGATGCTGCGCGCGATCGAAATTCTCGGGACACGCGTGGCACCCTTTGTACGCAACGAGGTTGCTGCCATCACTGTGCGCGCTTGAGCCAGGGGAGCAACCCACATTTGATGGGAATCGGGCGCTAGGGACTATTTGAGGAACGGCACGAGGAAGTGGTAGAGGCCTGCACCGAGGAGCGCGGCACCGGGGATCGTCAATAGCCAAGCCACAACGATGTGCCGCGTGACGCCCCAGCGGACGGCCGTCAGGCGGTGGGCGGCGCCGACGCCCACAATCGCGCCGGTGATGGTGTGGGTGGTGCTGACCGGGATTCCGAAGCGCGCGGTTGTAAACAAGGTGAGCGCCCCGGCAGTTTCGGCCGCGAAGCCGCCAAATGGAGTGAGCTTGGTGATGCGCTGGCCCATGGTCTTAATGATTCGCCAGCCACCGGCCATCGTGCCGCCGGCCATCGCCAGGTGGCAACAAATGATGACCCAGTAGGGCACCGCATAATCCTTCATCAAACCCCCTGCGACCAATGCGGCGGTGATGATACCCATCCCTTTTTGCGCGTCATTGGTGCCGTGCCCGAGGCTGTAGCCCGCGGCGGAAATCAACTGGAGCCGCCGAAACCAGCGATCGACTTTGCGCGGCCTTTGGTCTTTCACGATCCAGGTGGTGGCAACCGTAACCAGGATTGCGACGACCATGCCGATCACCGGCGAGAGAAAAATAAAGAGTACCGGTTTTGACCAGCCGTGGAGAATGAGCGCTTTGAATCCGGCGTGAGCGACAGCTGCGCCGCCATAGCCGCCCATCAGCGCGTGTGAGGAACTGGTGGGCAGGCCCAGCGTCAACGTAATCAGATTCCAGATGATTGCTCCCAGGAGGCCGGCGAGAAGAACTTTCTCGTTGACAAGCTCGATATGCACCATCCCCCTGCCGATGGTGGCCGCCACCGCCGTACCGAACACGAACGCCGCAACGAAGTTCCAGAAAGCCGCCCATAGCACGGCGCGGAAGGGCGTAAGCACCCGCGTGGAGACGACGGTGGCGATGGAATTGGCGGCGTCGTGCCAGCCATTGGAAAATTCAAAGGCCAGAGTCAGGAAAACGGTTATCACTACGAGGACGAATCGGCTCACGGGGATCAGGCGTTCTTCAGGATGACGCTCTCGATCACGTTCGAGACGTCTTCACATTTGTCAACGGCGGTTTCAATCACTTCAAAAATTTCTTTCCACTTGATGATCTGGACGGGATCTTTTTCTTCCTCGAAGAGCTGGGCGATCAGGGTGCGGCAGATGCGGTCGCTTTCATTTTCCAGGCGGTTGATTTCGATGACGTGCTGCAGGGCCTTGTCCGGCGATTCCATGGCGTGAACGGCGCAGGAAAGCTCGACGGTGGCGGCGGCAAGGACCTTGGTGAGATCAATGGTGCCGGCACGCACGCGGTCCACGCGATAGAGGACGAAGCGGCTGGCAGCGGCGTCGATCAGGTCGATGACGTCGTCCATGGTGCCGCAGAGTTCGTGCATGTCCTCGCGGTCGAACGGGGTGATGAAGGTCTGGTTGAGTTTGCGGAAAATCTGGTGAGTGATCTCGTCACCCTGGTGTTCGATGGCCTTCACTCGCTGGACCTGTTCAGGGACGCCTGTGTAGTGCTCCAGCATGCTGGCGAAAACGTTGGCGCCGCTTACGATATTCTCGGCTTGTTTGCGGAAGAGGACGAAGAAATCCCCATCCCGCGGCATGAACCGTTGCAAGAATCCAGGCATGTGACTCGCTCCCCCCTGAGGAGCCCGAGTGTGGCAGGGGCAAGTCTACCGAACCCGTGGAGAGGGAGCAAGGAAGGAGGGCAGAAGAGGAGGGAGAGATCCGGGAAGGGAAAAGGGGAACGTGAGAGGGGGGAAAAGAGCTTGACGCGGAAATTCGTAAGCTGTAACTTACCGTAAGTGAATACTTACATACAAAACGGGCTGACCGCACTGGGCGACCCCACCCGGCTGGCCATTTTCGAGATGCTTGGCGACCATCCTCAGGCGGTGAATCAGCTTGCCGCCGGCTTGCCGGTTTCCCGCCCGGCCGTTTCGCAGCACTTGAGGGTGCTGAAGGATGCCCGCCTGGTGCGCGACCGCCGCGACGGGACACGGCGGATTTATGAATTGAATCCCGAGGGCCTCGCGCTGCTCCGCGATCACTTTGCAGAACTGTGGGATCAAGCGCTTTCCGTGTTCAAGAAGTTCGGTGAAGCAGAACATCAAAAGGAGATGACACATGGCGCCCGAAGCAGCACCCTCCACAGCAGTAAAAAGAACGATTCACGTAAACGTCCCCATTGAGAAGGCGTTTCGTGTCTTCACCGAAAGGATGGGCGCGTGGTGGCCTGCAACGCATCACGTCGGCGGCAAGCCGTTCAAAGACATATTGATTGAGCCACGCGTGGGAGGACGGTGGTACGAAATCAATGTGGAGGGCGCCGAATGCATTTGGGGGAGCGTGCTGGCGTGGGAGCGCCCGAAGAGAGTGGTACTTTCGTGGCACCTACAGCCGGATTGGAGCTTCAGCGGGGACATGGCGCGCGCGAGCGAAGTCGCGCTGGAATTCATAGCCGAAGGACCAGAGTCGACGCGGGTTGAATTCGAGCACCGGCGGCTGGAAAAGCACGGCGAGGGATGGATGAAGATGCGGGAACAAGTTGGTGCACCGGGTGGCTGGCCGGTGATCTTGGCTCTTTATGTGGAAGCGGCACAGGAGAAGGAATCGTAGCGCGAAGAGTGACAGTCAAATCAAAACTGAAAGGATGAAGTCATGAAAACCATGTTGCTGGCAATCGCAATGCTGCTGACTCCGATAGCCGATCAAACCCTCTCGCCGGCCGAGCGCGACCACGCCGTGGCGGAACTCGAGAGTTCGCGGAAAGCGTTCCTCGATGCCACCAGCGGCCTTTCGGAGAGGCAGTGGAACTTCAAACCTGCGCCCGACCGCTGGTCGATCGCCGAATGCGCCGAGCACATCGGCGTGACCGAAACATTCATCTTAAACCTGATCACCGAGGAGGCGCTGAAAGGCCCGGGCGAGCCGGAGAAACGCGCACTGGTCCAGGGAAAAGATTCCGCGCTGATGGCTATGGCCGTCGACCGAAGCGCCAAATTCAAAGCGCCCGAGGCCATCCAGCCTACGCGGCGGTGGGCCACATCCGGGGAGATCACGAAAAACGTCCTGGAGAACCGGGCTCGCACCATCGGGTTTATCAACACGACGCAGGAGGACCTGCGGGACCATTTCATGGACCACCCTGTGTTTAAGACGCTGGATACGTATCAATGGATTTTGCTGACGTCCGCCCATATGCGACGGCATACGGCGCAGATACTGGAAGTAAAAGCCGATCCAAATTTCCCGAAGCATTAGGAGACGAATCCTTGATCGCAGCTTGCATGGCCTTGATGGTGGTGGGCGCCTTCACGGGAGCGGCGTTCTATGTCAGCTTCGCCGAGCAACCGGCGCGCCTTGCCCTCGACGATCGAGCGCTGCTGCTTGAGTGGAAGCTCGCGTACCGCCGGGGATTCGCAATGCAAGCCACTCTGGCGCTCCTGGGGTTTCTGCTGGGGGCGTGGGCCTGGCACCTTATGGGTAAAGGAGTATTCCTTGCCGGAGCGATTGTGCTTTTGGCGAATTGGCCGTGGACCATCTTCGGGATGATGCGGATTAACAAGCGACTCATGGCCACTCCTGCAGACAACGCAGGTCCGGAGACGCGCCGGCTCCTGCAGAAGTGGAACTACCTGCATTGCGTACGCACGTTGCTGGGTTTCTTGTCGGCGTTGGCATTCTTGTTTGGAATCGCGTTCAAGTAAATTGGAAGTGTTCGGCGGCGGAGTTCGATTATCCGGCAATTAAGTAACCCCACTGATTCATGAGATGGCGCGCGTGTTTTGCCAATGGGGCACCGGCTCGCCTCCATGAATCACCTTAGCGATAAAGCAGGAAATCCCCGATGAAATACCTGTCCGACACGGAGTATAGTTAGAGCAACTTCGTGTGTTGGCCCACATCCATCTGAACGGTTTTTGCTGAGGAGGATAAAGATGAGAGGCCAATCGCTGTTTCTATTGGGCGCAGGGATTTTGTTCGGGACCACGGGTGTATTCGCGCAACACCCGGAAGGTGGACACCCCGAAGGGCAGCACGCTCAATCGCGCAATGACGTGCCGCGAGCCAACCAGGGGAGGGTTCCCCCTCCACCAGCCCATCGTGAGATTCCTCAGGGAAATCCCGAGGTGGAACATCACGTAAACGGCAAAATCAACGAAACCCAGCACGTCAGCAACGACCACTGGTATGGACACGACCGCCCCGACGACAAACGCTTTCATCTGGACCATCCCTTCGAGCATGGGCGCTTCGAACATTTCGGACCATCCTACCGCTACCATATCGAGCGGATTGACCGCGACCATCACCGCTTCTGGTTCCCAGGCGGGTTCTACTTCCAAGTGGCGGATTGGGACTGGCCCATTTGCGCGGATTGGTGCTGGGACTGCGGTGACGACTTCGTGGTCTATGAAGACCCCGACCACACCGGCTGGTACATGCTTTACAACGTTCACACCGGCGCCTACGTACACGTTTCCTATCTTGGGACCTGAACGCCGCATCTAATTGCCGAGTGAATCCGCGCAATTCACCCTATCCGAGGGATTGGGAGGTATTGATCATGGATCAAGTTGCAATTTGGGCAGTCGTCGAAAGCAAGCCGGGAAAGGAAAACGAGGTTGAGGCGTTCTTGAAGTCGGCCCAGCCACTGGCGGAGAGGGAACCGGAGACAACGAGCTGGTACGCGGTAAAAATTGGTCCGTCGAAGTTCGGAATTTTCGATACGTTTCCTGATGAGAGGGGCCGTGCGGCGCACCTGACGGGTGAGATAGCGAAGGCGCTGTTTGCGAAGGCGCCGGAGCTTTTTTCCAAGGAGCCCGAAATCCACAGGCTGAGTATCCTGGCCTCGAAAACGCCAAAGGCCTCGACGGCCGGGGCAGGGCAAAGCGATTGAGATCGAGCTAATCGTCGCTCTTGGAACTTGATTCTTGTGCAACCGCAGGGACGAGCTTTGGTCCGGCTTGGAGCTCGTTCTGGGCGACTGCTTCGCGCGGGCGAAGAGTGGATTGCATCGGGAGTCCCGCCCATACGTTAATCATGCCGAACATTTCGTGAATCACCTGGTGGGTGTCCTCCGCTCTTGTCCACCAAGCGGAGGGACGAAATTCATCGTTCGCGATGCCGTGGACGATGACTTTGCCGCACGCGAAATCAAACCTGTTCCACAGCTCGTGCACGCGCCGCGTGTGGGCCTTGTTGGTGACCACAATGACCGAGGCATGGTTCTTTTGCTGGAGCGCGGTGCTGATTACTGCCAGTTCATCCGAGGTGTTGATGATCGGGGCTTCCAGGACGTGGATCGCTTTCGCCGGGACTCCCTGACGGCGGAGAACCTGGTAATTGAAATCGGCTTCACCCGGATAATGAATGCCCATCTGAGCCAGCGCATCGGATTGCGCGCCGGGATGAGTCAACCAAATTTCGCCGGCGTAACCTTCGCGATAAAGCGACGCGGCTTCCAATGCGCGGGCGGGGAAGTTGCCGCTGAGTACCGCGATCGCGTTGGCTTTTTGCAAGGAATCTTCTTTCACAAGCCAGTGGCCGACTCCCAGCATCAAGGCAAGTCCGGCGGATAGCCCCAGAAGGGCCAAGGCGCCGAGGACAGCGAAAATTCGCAGAAAGTGGCCCACGAATCCGTTGGTTCGATTCTCGACCGCCGAGTTTGATTTCCATTCATCGTTCAAAATATTTTCGCTCATTTGCATGTCGGTTCTCGTAGTGCATGTGCAATGCCAAAGCTGGGCAGCGGGGCAAGCGCAGTGAGTTCTTAGTGGCCGGGAATGAGTCACTTACCCGCCAACTTCCGTCCATGTTTAAGGAATGATTAGCAAGAGTTCCGGGGCGTGTAATTCTGTCTCGCTGCGTGCAATCTTGCCGGCGGTTCGTTGTGAGCAAACTTTCCGCAAAATCTTTTGGACATCGGGTGTTTACTGTACTCAATGCAAAGAAAAAATCGCAAAGAAAAAGGGCGGCCGCTTGCGCGACCGCCCTGGTTGATTGAGTTTCTGGGCTAGCTGGACAATTTCTAAGCGGCGGTCGAAAAAATCCGACCGCCTGGGGTTTAGTACATGCCGCCCATGCCGCCCGGGCCACCCGGACCGCCGGCAGCTGCACCCTTCTTCTCGTCTTCCTTCAGCTCGGCCACCAGCGCTTCGGTGGTGAGCATCAGGCCTGCGATCGACGCGGCGTTTTGCAGCGCCAGGCGAGTGACCTTGGCCGGGTCGATGACGCCAGCCTTGACGAGGTCAACGTACTCACCGGTGTCCGCGTTAAAGCCGAAGTTATCATCCTTCGACTCGCGAATCTTGCCGATGACCACGGCGCCTTCAAAGCCGGCGTTGAGGGCGATCTGACGGCACGGCTCTTCGAGCGCGCGCTTTACGATGCCAACACCCACCGCTTCGTCGTCGTGCAGCTTCAGCTTTTCGATGGCTGGGAGGCAGCGCAACAGAGCCGCACCGCCGCCGGGAACGATGCCTTCCTCGACAGCCGCGCGAGTTGCGTGCATGGCGTCCTCAACGCGAGCCTTCTTTTCCTTCAGCTCGGTTTCGGTCGCCGCGCCCACCTTGATGACGGCAACGCCGCCGACGAGCTTGGCCAGGCGTTCCTGGAGCTTCTCGCGGTCGTAGTCGCTGGTGGTCATTTCCACCTGCTGGCGGATCTGCTTGACGCGGCCTTCGATGTCTCCGGCCTTGCCCGCACCTTCCACGATGGTGGTGTTGTCCTTGTCGATGGTGACCTTCTTGGCCTTGCCGAGATCCTCTATCTTCACGTTCTCGATTTTGATGCCGAGATCTTCGGTGATGGCCTTGCCACCGGTCAGGGTTGCGATGTCTTCGAGCATGGCCTTGCGGCGATCGCCGAAGCCAGGAGCCTTGACGGCGGCGCACTGCAGTGTGCCGCGCAGTTTGTTCACCACGAGGGTAGCGAGGGCTTCACCTTCGATGTCCTCGGCGATGATCAGAAGAGGTTTGCTGAGCTTGGCAATTTGCTCGAGTAGGGGAAGCAGGTCCTTCATCGAACTGATCTTCTTCTCATGGATGAGGATCAGCGCGTTTTCCAGGATGCATTCCATGCGCTCGGGATCGGTGATGAAGTAGGGCGAGAGGTAGCCGCGGTCGAACTGCATGCCTTCGACGACTTCCAGCGTGGTATCCATGGTGCGGGATTCTTCCACGGTGATGACGCCGTCCTTGCCGACCTTCTTCATGGCTTCGGCGATGATGCCGCCGATCTGCTTGTCGTTGTTGGCGGAAATGGTGCCAACCTGGGCGATCATGTCGCCCTTGAC
>JGI12635J15846_10000321_pt1 | contig 39566 bp, 29 predicted proteins | sample BlaSpr_A8_OM2_M2_FD_15846 | JGI IMG/M metagenome (IMG submission 15846)
TGCCCCCCCCGAATCGCTTTTTTGCCGGCATCGAGCCGCAGCGAGGAATCCATGACCACCCCGAATGGGCAACTTGGCCGCCTGGCGAGCGAATTCCGCTCCGCGCTGGAAGCGCGCCTTTCCGGCGATCCCGCCGGCGAATATCGCCTGCCATCCAAAGACGAAGTTGCGAAATTCTGCCGGCTGTATCTCGAAGCCTTGTTTCCGCTCTACTACGAGCCAGAGCATCACCGGAGTCCCCACGCTTCCCATTTTCTCGAGAGTCTCGAGCTGCAGCTAGCGGAGCAGATTATCTGCGCCGTCCGCTTCGATTGCCATTGCCGCGAGAAAGCGAGCCCCGTCAATTTGCCGCGCGCCGCGGAAGAGTTGCTCGTTGCGTTTCGCGCCAAGCTCCCGCATCTGGCGCATCTGTTGGCCACCGACCTCCAAGCCGCTTTGAAAAACGACCCCGCGGCCCAGCGCTATGAAGAGATTCTTCTCAGCTACCCGGGCATCGAGGCCATCACCATCCAGCGGCTGGCCCACGAACTCTATGTGCTGAAAATTCCGTACCTTCCGCGCATGATGACGGAAGTGGGGCACAGCCGAACGGGAATTGACATTCATCCCGGCGCAATGATTGCTGAATCGTTTTTTATTGATCACGGCACTGGCGTAGTGATCGGCGAAACGGCGACGGTCGGCAGCAACGTTACGCTCTATCACGGCGTGACGCTCGGCGCCTTCAATCCCACCAGCCGCCGCGACGGGGGCGGGGAATTGGTGCGCGGGCTGACCAACAAGCGCCACCCGGATATCGAGGACGGCGTCACCATTTATCCGGGAGCGACAATTTTGGGCGGCGACACGCGCGTCGGCCACCACAGCATCATCGGCGGCAACGTGTGGCTCACCCATTCCGTCGCGCCCTACAGCCGCGTCACGGTAAAAGACCCCGAGCTGCTCATCCGCAGCAAAACCCAGGACTCCGACAAGGACTGGTTCCTCGGCAGCGCCATTTAAGGAACTGCTCCTAAAGCTGTTCTTAAGCGTTAATATAAATAGATATCCCTATCGATAATGATTGTATTCTGTGCTTTTGGCTGATGATTCAAAGCACGAAGTGTGAGTGGGATTGGCGGCACAGAATGTGGTATAAGGGTTATACCGGTCTGCGATTCCATTTTGACGCTCTCAAAGATCGGAAGCTGCGGGAGGACCGAGAGCGCGGAATCGGATTTGCCGAAGTGGAGGAGATTTTTCGCCATCGCTATTTTCTGAGTCACCGGAGCGAGATCCCGGAGCAGTTTTGTGCTACAGGTTGGGTGAAAAGGCGAATGTATTCGTTGGTTTATGAAATTCGGAGAGACGAACAGGGAGAGTTCTACCATCTCGTAACGCTTTGGAAAGCTACGAAAGAAGAAATAGCCCTTTATGAAGAAAACGCTCAATAAAAAGAAACCGATCAGCGCCGAAGCAATCGCCCGCATGGCGGATCAAGGAAAGGACATCAACCGGTTTTTCACGGGCGGAAAGATGATGAATCCAATTCAGCGAGTGAATGTCGATTTCACTGCAGAAATGCTGGAAGAGCTGGACCACGAAGCTGCCGGGTTAAACATTAGCCGTCAGGCGGTGATCAAAACTCTCGTTCGAGAGGGTTTAGACAGGCGCTATCCACGGCGGGCACGTGGTACGACTCGCGCTCAGAAAGCCCAAGGGCGACGGTAAAGTATCCCGAACCGCTCATCCGTAGCGAAGCGCAGGATTCCGACAAAGACTGGTTCCTCCGCAGCTCGATCTAGGGCCTGTCACCGGATTTTGCGCCCAATTCAGCAATTCAGGTTTTATGTTTTGCCTTTGTGCGTAGCCGCTTGTATTTAAGTGCGATGAGGCCCTTGGAAAATGTCTTGTTTTCAAGGAGCGCGAAATTGCGTTGTGGGAAGCCGCTGGGGAATAATGGGAGACCTTCGCCAAGTAGGACCGGCACGACGCCGAGAGAAAGTTCATCTACAAGATCAGCCTTAAGGAAATCACGAGCGAGTTCACCACCACCCATGAGCCACACATCTTTGCCGGGCCGCTTGCGGATTTGCGCGATTAGCTCGGCAGGCGTCTGCTTGGTGAAGATAACGCCACCTCGCTCGCCAGCGGGTTGCGAGCGGGACATCACGTAGTAAATCATCGAAGAGCCGCCGAACGCGCCAGCGCCTCCCATTTTCAGGCCGACTTCATAGGTCTTGCGGCCCATAACGGCCGTATCAATGGTCTTGAAGAAAGGGCCCATCGAATAGTCCCTGGGCATGAAGAGAAAATCGACGGAACCGTCGAGACGGGCGATGTACCCATCGAGGCTGATGCCGAGGCCAAGGACGACCTTGCGCATGGCGAGATTGTAGACAAAACCCGCCTGGAGACTCAAGCTTCTCGGCATCGCGTTGACAGTGAGAGACGGTGTTCGCTACGCTCGAATGCTTAACTGAGCGCGAGTGGATCGACAGGGAGACGCATGGCGGAAGAGAAGCTACCAACAAGAGTGGAAGATTTTTCGGAGTGGTACAACCAACTGGTGCTGAAGGCGCAGTTGGCGGACTATGCGCCGGTGCGCGGCTGCATGATTGTGCGTCCCTACGGCTGGGCGCTGTGGGAGAACATTCAGGCGGCGCTGGATAAGCGTTTCAAGGCCACCGGCCACCAGAACGTGGCGTTTCCCCTGCTGATCCCCAAGAGCTTCATCGAAAAAGAGAAGCACCACGTGGAAGGCTTTTCGCCTGAGTTGGCGGTCGTCACCATCGGCGGTGGCGAGGAACTAGCCGAGCCCCTGATCCTGCGGCCCACGTCGGAAACGATCATCGGCCATATGTGGTCCAAGTGGATTCAGTCCTATCGCGACCTGCCGGTGCTGATGAACCAGTGGAATAGCGTCATCCGCTGGGAACTTCGCACCAAGCTGTTCCTGCGCACGCTGGAATTTTACTGGCAGGAAGGCCACACCGCGCACGCCACGCGTCAGGAAGCGGTGGACGAAACCCTTCAGATGCTCGACACCTACACCGACTTCGCCGTAAACGAAGCGGCAATCCCGGTGATCCCCGGCGTCAAATCCGACGCCGAAAAATTTGCTGGCGCGGACACAACGTATTCACTTGAAGCCATGATGGGAGACCAAAAAGCTTTGCAGTTCTGTACTTCCCATTTTCTGGGCCAGAATTTTGCCCAGGCTTTTGAGGTGAAGTATCTAGACCGGACCGGTGTGTTGCAGCACTGCTGGACGACATCGTGGGGGCTTTCGACCCGCGTCATTGGGGCGATCATCATGGTGCACGGCGATGATCAGGGATTGATTATGCCTCCACGGATAGCACCCATTCAGGTGGTCATTGTCCCGATTTACAAAACCGATGAGGAAAAGGCTTCCGTTCAGAAAACAGCGAAGGAGTTGAAGGCACAGCTCATCAAGGCCAACCTCCGTGTCCATCTTGACGAGCGCGAAGGCTTCAGCCCCGGCTGGAAGTTCAACGATTGGGAAATGCGCGGCGTTCCGGTGCGCGTGGAACTCGGTCCAAAGGACGTCGCCAAGCAGGCAGCCATGCTGGCCCGCCGCGACCGTCCTGGCAGGGAAGGCAAAGTGAGCGCCTCGCTGGCCGACCTGCCGGCCACCATCGAAAAACTGCTGGTGGACATCCACCAGTCGCTCTACGACAAGGCTCTGGCCTTCCGCCGCATCAACACCCGCGAAACCTCCACGTATGACGAGCTGAAGAAAGCCGTGGAAGGCGGGTTTGCCTTCGCGCCCTGGTGTGGCAGCGGCGACTGCGAAGCCAAAATCAAAGAGGAAACCCGCGCCACCATGCGCTGCATCCCATTAGATCAGACGGCGGTGCTTGGCAAGGAAGTCGCGAGCGGCGGCGCTTGCGTGTACTGCGGTAAGCCGGCAAAGGACCGAGCGATCTTCGGGCGGGCTTACTAAGCCTGCCGGCAATGACGGGCGGAAAGCCGCTCGGCTGGGACGTTGCACCTGAAGAACACCCAACGGCCCTTCAACTCGACAGCCCGGCGACCGAGTGCTAGCGTAAAAAGTGAGGTATTTATCCTGCCGTCGCCTCAAGTCGGCAATGGGAGACTTTTTTAGTGAGCTGTCTAACATCAAGTTCGAAGCGCTCGCAACGTGGCGAGGGCAAGCTGAAGGCAATCATCTACACGCTGATTCTGGCCGCAGCGGTCTATGCGGCCGTCAAGGTCGTGCCCGTCTACGTGGCCGAATACGAGCTGAAGGACAAGATCACCGAACAAGCCCGCTTTGCCATCGTGAACCGCTATAGCGAAGACCAGGTGCGCGACATCATTTTCAAAGTCATTCAGGATCTCGACATCCCCGCCAATCGCGAAGACATTAAAGTGCGGAACACCAATCATGGCGTCATGATCACCGTGAATTACAGTGTTCCCGTCGATTTTAAGGTCTACAAGACCGAAATTAATTTCTCGCCTTCCAGCGAAGCGCCAGACCTGATGAAGTAAGCGGCGCATAGGCAAGGCAATCAGTCATGCCAGGAGGCTGACTCCTTCGTTGGAGCAAACTATGGTTTTGCTCCACTTCTCTATTAAGAGACAATAGACTTTAGCCCACCCTCAGGGAGCATTGCTTTGCGATTGCGCATTCAAAAAGGATTCTGGACTTCTGCGTTCGGGCTGAGCCTGCTGGCCGTCGTGGCGCTTTGCTTCGTTCTCGCAGCGGGTGTCTTCACCTTCTACTACGTCAAGTACTCCCGGATGATCGATCTCCGGCTTTCCGGTCACGTCCTGCAGAACACCACCCAGATTTTTTCGGCTCCGGAGCATATCTCCGACGGACAGGCCTGGGGCGTCGGCGACCTGGTCACCTACCTCCAGCGCACTGGCTATCGCCCGGAATCGGATGAGAATGCTCTTGGCACATACACGGTCAATGCAAACACCCTCGATATCCGGCCTTCGAAGCTCTCCTTCTTTGCAGGTGGCAATGCCCTGGCCGTCCAATTCAACGGCAGGGTCATCCGCAGCATCCGCCCGCTGGGCGGGGGATCCGACATGGGCACGGCGGAGATCGAGCCGGAGCTGATTACCAACCTGTTCGACAGCCTCCGCGAAAAGCGCCGCCCGGTGCGTTATGAAGATTTGCCGCCGACGCTGGTGCAAGCCATCCTCTCCGCCGAAGACAAGCGCTTCTTCGAGCACCCCGGCTTCGATTTCATCCGTATCTTCGGCGCGGCATGGGCCGACCTTCGCCACTCGCAGCACATGCAGGGCGCCAGCACGATCACGATGCAGGTTGCGCGCACTTACTTTCTCTCCACCGACCGCACATGGAGACGCAAACTTGCCGAGGCGATGCTGTCCTTCGAATTGGAACAGCGCTTCAGCAAGCAGCGCATTTTTGAGATGTACGCAAACGAAGTCTACCTCGGCAACCGCGGCAGCTTTGGCATTCGCGGATTCGCTGAGGCCAGTGAAGCCTACTTCGGCAAGGATTTGCGCCAGTTGACTCTACCGGAGTGTGCGTTCCTCGCCGGGTTGATCCGCGCGCCAAACTATTACTCCGTCGCCGACAGGCATCCCGAACGGGCGGCCCAGGCGCGCGATCGTGTGCTCACGCAAATGGTCGAAAACAAATACATCACGGATGCCGATGTCCCGGAAGCCAAGGGCCTGCCGCTGAAACTGGTGCGCTCTGCCATCTCCGGCAACGAAGCGCCCTATTTCGTGGACATGGTCAAAGATCACCTCCTGGAAAAGTATTCCGAGCAGGATTTGCTCAGCTCCAACTATCGAGTCTTTACGACGCTCGATCCGCAATTGCAGCGCGTCGCGGCAGCCGCGGTTGACGCCGGGATGAAAAACGTGGACGCGATGCTGACGGCGAAATACGCGAAAAAGCGCAAACTGAAAGGGAAGAAAGCCGAGCCGGAGCAGATTCCCCAGGTCCAGGCTTCGTTGATCGCTCTCGATCCTCGCACCGGCGAAATCAAGGCCCTCATCGGCGGAAGAGATTACGGACAGAGCCAGTTGAATCACGCGCTGGCCCATCGCCAGCCTGGCTCGGTCTTCAAGCCGTTCGTCTATGCGGCCGCGTTCAACAACGCCGTGGATGGCGCGCAGCCGATAGTTACTCCGGCAACGACCGTTGAAGACGAGCCGACCGTTTTTGAATTTGACGGCCAGGAATATACGCCGAACAATTACGGCGAGCGATTCATGGGCAAGGTCACCGTGCGCCAGGCGCTGACGAATTCGCTGAACGTGGCCACGGTAAAAGTTGCCGAGATGGTGGGCTACGGCCGCGTAGTACAGATCGCCCGCCAGATGGGATTGACCGCGAACATCCGCCCGACGCCGGCTGTTGCGTTGGGCGCATACGAATTGACGCCGCTCGAAGTCGCCGGAGCGTACACCGCGTTTGCCACGATGGGAACGCGCGCGGAACCCTATTACATTAAATCGGTGGTCAGCGCGGGCGGGAATTCGCTCGAAAAGTACGGCCCGACGACGAAGCTCGCTCTCGATCCTCGCGTCACGTATCTTGTGGATAGCATTCTGAAGGACGTTCTCAACAAAGGCACCGGCGCCCAGGTTCGCGCCAAAGGGTTCACACTGCCGGCGGCGGGTAAGACCGGCACTTCGCGCGATGGCTGGTTTGCCGGATTCACCAGCAACCTGGTTTGCGTGATCTGGATCGGCTTCGACGACAATCACGATCTGGGACTTGCCGGCGGAGCAACCGCGGCTCCCATCTGGGCCGACTTCATGATCCATGCTACCGCGCTGCCGGGCTACCGCGACGTCAGGGATTTTGACAAGCCGGAAGGCGTGGATTCCATCATCATCGACGCGGATACGCTGGAACTCGCCACCCCGAATTGCCCGGTGACCCGCGAAGAGGTTTACGTTTCGGGTTCCGCGCCGACGCAGCTTTGCGAACTCCACGGCGGCCACGGGCCCATCAACGCCGCAGGATCTTTCCTCTCGCACCTCTTTGGCGGCGGCTCTTCAAATCCTCCGCCGCCGAACACCACCAATTCTCCAGACGGGCAGGTGGATAAGAATGGGGTGCCAGTGCAACCCGGCAGTCAGACTGTTGACCCGGCCAAGGCTCAGGAAAAGAAAAAAGGCCCTTTACAGAAGTTTTTTGGTATCTTTGGGGACAAGAAAAAGAAAGATCCGGTGAAGCCCGACCCGGACTAAGGAGATTCGCCATGACCAGGAATTTCTTGGCGATTCCGGCAGTGACCTTCCTCGCAGTTTCTCTCTCCCCTTCGTTGTCTTCCCAGGAAAAGCTCGTTCAACTTGCCAGTTCGTCCATCTCCACGGCCGCGCAAACGCCCGCTGCTTCAGGCCTGGCCGATGAGGAGATGGCGCGTTTGCATATGGCGCGCAAGGAATACAAGGAGGCCGAGGATATTTTCTATCACCTCGCCGTGACCAACCCCAAAAATGCGCTGTACTGGAATGAACTGGGAATCGCGCACCACAACCAGGCCCAATTGGATCAGGCCATCAAGTGCTATCAGAAAGCCGCAAAGGTCAATCCGCACTACGCCGACGCGCAGAACAATATCGGAACGGTGCTCTACGAACGGAAGAAATTTCCAAAGGCCATCCGCGCTTACAAGCGGGCGATTTCCATCCGCGAAGATTTTGCGCCGTTTTACCTGAACCTGGGTTACGCCTACTTCAGCCAGAAAGATTTTGAAAATTCGATCGCTTCTTTCCGCAAGGCTTTGCAGCTCGATCCGACCTCCCTGGACCCCAGCCGGTCGCGCGTGGGTACCGTGATTCAGGACCGCTCCGTCAGCGTGGATCGCGGGCGATTCTACTATCTCCTGGCCAAGTCCTTCGCGCAGGCGGGCGACGTTGACCGTGCGATCCTCTATTTAAGGAAAGCGCGCGATGAAGGCTACAACGACTTCAATTCCGTCCAGAAGGATCCGACGTTTTCGCTGGTCCTGAAAAATCCCGCGGCAGAGGACTTGTTGGCGCCCAAGCCTGTGGACTCGGCACAGCCCTGATCTCCAAGCCTTGTTCTTTCTCTTCGACTTGTCCAATGCCGCGCGCACTAGCGCCGTTACGCGCGGAATAATTCATTGTGGGTAATGAAGATCTCGCAGGATCGCCTGGAACTCCGGCGCATCCTTCACGGAAGCAAACTCTTTATTCTGCGAGGGCCACAGGCACAGCAGGGCCACATCGCGCTGGTCGTAGGCCGTTTGCAGCCACGTCAGGCTTTGCTGTTTGTCGCCGAGGAGCGCGTAGATAGCGGCAATCTCGTATGGAGAAACATAACGCTCCTTGCGCAAGGCAAGCAGGTAGTTGAGGTGTTCGCGTAAGGCCGTTTGCTTCGCCGCTTGGTAGCCCGATTGCTGGTAGACGGATTTAATTTTCAAAGCCTGATCGCGTTGCCCGCGAAGAAAAAAGGCGCTAGTGGTTTCGTTGATAGCGTCCGCGTGGCGTTTGTTCCCCTCGTAAACTTTTGCAAGTGAGATGTGAGCGTAGTCGGAAGCCGGATCGAGGCCAATCGCGGCGTTGAGTTGAGTTTCCGCCTCCATGGGCCGCCCTGCCGCCATCAATATATTTCCCAGAGTCATCAGGTATTCCGCGTTCAGCGGATCCAGTTCCACGGCGGTTCGTAATTCCTGGATGGATTGATCGAGCCTGCCCTGCAACGAAAGGAAAATCCCGTTCCATTCGTGGGCGCTGGGATCATTCACATTCAGCGTCAGCGCCTTCTGGATTGCTCGGCGTCCGCTCCTTGGGCATTCGCGTACTCTCGCTGGATGCCAACCGCCGCATAGTGTATTTGTTGAAGTAGCCCCGCAAGTTAGCAAACCCGCCGCCCGTGCCCCACTGCCTCTGATAGAATGTTGTCTTAATGGAAAAACGGCGGCAAAGGTTACACAAGTTGTCTCTGGTTTTGCTTGCCGGTCTTTTTTTTGTTTGGCCGGGTGCGATGCCTGGCCAGCAAAGTGCTGCTCCCGTATCCGGTCGCATCCCCTCGCTTCCGCAGAGCGGCGTCTTCCTCGTCTTTCCTTTTGAAAATGCCGGTGCATCGCCGCGGCTGGACTGGATCGGCGAGGGGCTTGAACAGCTCACCATCCAGAAACTTTCCGCCGCCAGCCAACAAGTGTATTCGCACGAGGGCCGCCTGGACGAAATGGATCGCGCCGGCCTGCCGCCCATCGCGAAATTGAGCCGCGCCACGATGCTGCACATCGCGCAGGACCTGGATGCGGACTACCTCGTCTTTGGTAATTTTACGTCCGACGGAACTTCGCTGACGGTCAATGCCCGCGTCTTGCGCGTGAATCCTGTCGCTCTTCTCCCCGCGGTGCGCGAGAGCGGCCCGCTGGATTCCATGATGAATCTGTACACGCGGGTCACATGGCGCTTGTTGGGAACGATCGACCATAATTATCCGTTGAGCCTTGCGGAGTTTTCGAAATTCCAACGGTCACTCTATTTGGGTGCCTTCGAACAATACATCCGCGGACTGATCGCCAACGAGGACGATACGCGCATTCGTGACCTGAAGGAAGCGGCACGGCTGGAGCCGAACTGGCCCGACCCAGCATTTTCTTTGGGCCAAGTGTATTTCACGCGCAACGACTGCCCTTCCGCTTTAACCTGGTTTGCGCGCGTTCCCCCCACCAATGAGCGCAGCGTCGAAGCGATTTTTGCGACGGGCGTTTGCTACCTGCGCCTCAACCAGCCCGACAAAGCCGAAAAAGTTTTCAGCAAGCTCCAGGAAGATCTGAAGCTGAACATGGTGAGTGGCGCCGACCTGCCGGAAATCCTGAACAATCTGGCGCTCGCCGACGCGCGCCAGGGCAAACTCGCTGCCGCGCTTCCCTTGCTCGCGCGCGCCCGAGAACTCGATCCCGACGAGGATGATTACCCTTTTAATCTCGGCCTGCTTTCCTTGCAGAACAACGATCTCGCCGCTGCCGCCGCTCAATTCCGCGACGCCATGGAGCGCGAGCCCGACAATTCCGAGGATCGCGCCTTCCTCATTCATAGCCTGGAGAAGGAGGGGAAGAAGGATGAAGCCTCCGCAGCGCGAGACACCGCGCTCGAAGCCTTTGGGCCTAGCGGGTTGCCCGCACTGAAACTGGATGGCAAACTCGACTCTCTTGCAAAATACCAGCGCGTGAGCCGGGAACTCGATACCACGGCTCTGCGGATGGAACTCGCGACCCCGGCAACGTCGAACGGCGCTGCCGCCGAATCGGCAGCCTCCATTGAACCGGCAGTTGCGCACCTACGCCGCGGTCGTCAGGAACTTGGCGCCGGGCGTCTTGATGTGGCCGAAAAGGAATTTCGCGCCGCGCTGGCCGCCGATCCGAAGAATGCCCTTGCCCACCGCGAACTTGCGGATATTTACCGCCGAAGAGGTAAACTCGACGAAGCAGTCCAGGAGCTGCAAACCTCTTTGGCCATGCGCGATTCGGCTACCGGGCGTGTGATGCTGGCGCGCATTTATCTTGAGCAGAAGAAACCGGAGCTGGCCCGCGCGGAAGTGGAAAAGGCCGTGAAGCTCGCGCCGAATTACACGGAAGCGCGGCAGTTGTTGGAACACCTGGGAAAGAGCAAGCCCACGGGAGGTGCACAATGAACGCTCGTGGTCAGTGGTTACGCAATCCTGCAATTTTCTGCACGGTCACCGTTTGTCTGTCGTTGCTTGTCGCGGGCATTGGATGGTTGGATGCCGCAACTCCAAATGAACAAAGTGCGCCGCTCGTCCTCGAATTGAAACTCGATCGCGAAGTCGAACCGGTTCTCGCCACTTACATCGACGAAGGCCTCGCTGAGGCGGCGCGTCGCCAAGCGGCGCTTGTGCTGATCACCATGGATACGCCGGGCGGCCTCAGCGATTCGATGACCGACATGATCCACCACATTCTGGATTCTCCGGTCCCCGTCGCGGTATTTGTTTCTCCCGCAGGAGCGCGGGGCGCCTCCGCGGGTTTCTTCATCCTCTTGTCCGCCGACGTCGCCGCCATGGCGCCCGGAACGCGCACCGGCGCATCCACACCGATACTTCTCCCCGGTGGATTTTCGGTTCCCGTCGATGATGTGCTGCGCAAGAAAATCAATAACGACGCAACCGCGTTCCTCCGAAGTTTCACGGAAAAGCGGAACCGCAATCCGAAACTCGCCGAGACCTCTGTCACCGACGCGCAGGCGTTCACCGAGAATGAAGCCCTTTCCGGCCATCTCATTGACCTGATCGCACGCGACAACGCGGATCTGCTGAAGCAGTTGAACGGCCGCGAGATCAAGCGCTTTGACGGCAAAGCCGTAAAACTTTCACTCGAAAACTACCGGGTGGATGAATTTCAACTGTCCGCGCGCCAGAAATTCCTGGCCCGCATTGTGGACCCGGACGTTTTCTTTCTCTTGCTTCTGGTCGGCGTGCTGGGCCTCTACACCGAATTCACTCACCCCGGAGTGATTGCTCCGGGCGTAATCGGCGGAATCTGCGCGGTGCTGGCGCTTTACGCGATGCATCTGCTGCCGGTGAATTTTGCCGGCGTAGTGCTAATCTTGCTCGCCTTCGCGCTTTTCATACTTGAGGCGAAATTCGCGAGTCACGGCGTTCTCCTTATCGGGGGCGTCGTCTCCATGTTTTTGGGCGCGATCTTTCTAATCCGCTCGCCGCTTACGCCCGGCGGTGTCAGCTTCGGTGTCGCGCTAGGAGTGACTCTGCCGGTCGCCCTCCTGACCGTGTTTCTCATGCGGCTGGTGCTGAAGTCTCGAAGATGGAAGACCGCCACGGGCAAGGAAGAGATGCTCGGCGCGGAGGGCATCGTCACCACGTCGCTCCCCGCTCAGGGAGAGGGAATGATCCGCGTGCATGGCGAATTGTGGCGTGCGGCGGCCTCTTCTCCCGTTCCCGAGGGAGCGCTGGTTCGCGTAACGCGCGTGGATGGTTTGAAGCTGTTTGTGGAGCCGAAGCAGGCGTAGGTCACCGCAGGCAGCCAGGGTTGGCTTAGGTCCCGGAGGCAAATCATGTTCGAGTACTTTGGATTGGGCACGCTGATCGTCATTGCGCTGTTTCTGCTGTGGGTCTGGAATTCGATTTACATCATCAAGGAATGGGAGCGCGGCGTGGTCCTCCGCCTCGGGCGCCTGCTTCCCGAAGCGAAGGGCGCAGGAGTTCGGCTGGTCTTCTGGCCGATCGAAACGCTCTACCGCATCAGCTTGCGCCTCGAGACACTCGACGTTCCGCCGCAGGACATCATCACGCGCGACAACGTCAGCGTGAAAGTGAATGCCGTCTGTTATTTCCGCGTCGTGGACGCCAACCTCGCGCTCTCCCAGGTGCAGAACTATCAGTATGCTACCTCGCAGTTGGCGCAAACGACCCTGCGCAGCGTGGTCGGCCAGTTCGAGCTCGACGAAATTCTCTCGCAGCGCGACAAGGTCAACGGAAAATTGCAGATCATTCTCGATCAGGACACCGAGCCCTGGGGCATCAAGGTCGGCAAGGTCGAAGTGAAGCAGGTGGACATACCCGAACAAATGCAACGAGCCATCGCCAAACAGGCGGAAGCGGAACGCGAGCGCCGAGCAAAGATCATTCACGCGGCAGGCGAATTCGAAGCCGCCCAAAAACTGGCCGATGCCGCCAAAGTGCTGGAGACGCAGCCCTCCGCCATCCAGTTGCGCTACCTGCAGACCCTGACCGAGATAGGTGTCGAGAAGAACACAACGATTGTGTTTCCCTTGCCTATAGATATTATTAATACATGGATGAAGTCAGCGGGGGGCTTGTCTAAGTAAATGGCATCTGGGGGGAGACGCGGAGCGGGCGAGCGCGTGCTGGAAAGCAGGCACGTGATCGGCCTTTTTTTGCTCATGCTGGTTTTTTCCGGCGTGTTCTTCACCCTGGGTTACGTCATGGGCCGCAATCAGTACGACGGCCAGGTGCGCGCTGCCAACAGTGCGATGGGCCGACCTGAGCCTGTGCTGAGCGCCAAACCGGATGTTGCCCCAAAGAAAACTGCAAGCGCACCGAACGATTCCGTCGATTCCGACCCGGCTACTTCCACTACATCGGATTCCACCTGGAATTTCTACGACAACGCCAAGTCCTCGAAGGTTCCGCCGCACCTGGAGCCGGTGCCCAAGACGTCGCCAACTCCGCCGCCATCCAGGCAAGTGAATGCCAAGGCTTCTGCGCCGCCACCCGCGGTCGCAACGCGCACGCCGGTTGAGAGAAGCGCTGCGAATGCGCCGCTGATTCCCAGTGGCGCGATTGTTTTGCAGGTGGCGGCTCTCGCGAAGCAGGATGATGCGCTGGCGTTGGCCGGCAGCCTGCAGAAAAAACATTTCTCCGCGTACGTGCAGCCGCCGCATAAGGACAAATACTACCGCGTGCAGGTCGGGCCGTTCAAAGACCAGAAAAGTGCCGACGCCGCGAAGAAAGGCCTGGAGAGCGCCGGCTTCAAGGCATTCTACGTAAAACACTGATGGCGTCGCGTCCCTGGTATTCTCACCTGGGGTCGTTGCTCCCCCCGGAATTTCCCGCAATTGTTCGGCTCATCCTCGCCGCGCTCAGCGGTGCGATCCTCTCGCTTTCTTATTACAATCCGCACTCCAGCCTTTATTCCTGGTTCTGTTTGGCGCTTTTGTTGTTCAGTCTGCTGGGAGCACGGGCCCGGGTCGCTTTTTTCTGCGGCTTTCTGCACGGCCTCATTTTCGTGCTGACCTGCGTGTCCTGGGTCGCTGAGGTGCTCGCTGTTCACGGCGGCATGTCCGCCACGACAGGCTGGGCAGTATTGTTGCTCATCGCCACCGTGTGGGGATGCTCGATTGGTCTTTTCACCTGGATGGTGCAGCGGTTGTCTCTTCAGGGACTCGGCGTGGCTCTTTTCGGAGCTCCGTTCCTCTGGATTTCCACGGAAGTCCTCCGCGCCTATCTGCCGGAAATCAGCTTTCCCTGGGGATTGCTCGGATATCCCGCCGCGGGAAATCCTGCGATCGTCCAACTCACCACGATTACGGGAATTTATGGTGTGTCGTTTCTCGTAGCGGCTTTTAATTCGTTGTTCGTGTGGATTCTCGCAAGTCCTCCGGAAAAAAAGAAAAGCAGGCTCGCGGTGGTGGCCGCGGTTCTTGTGGTTCTCCTCGCGGCGCAGGATTTCGGTCCCCGCTTCGTTCCCAAGGCCGCAGCCGGCCACGTCGCGCGCGTCGTTCAGCCGAATTTTCCTGAAAATGAGCAGTACGTGGGCGATTGGTACGCCGATCACAAAGCCGACATGGCGGAGCTTGAACAACTCAGTCTGCGGCGTTCCCCCGGCGCGCAACAGCCGGACCTCCTCGTCTGGCCCGAAGCGCCCGCTCCCTTTTCATTTCAGGATCCGCATTTCGGCCCGTACATCTCGCGCCTGGCGACGGAATTCCAGCATCCCGTCATCGTCGGCATCATTGACTGGAAACCGATTCTCGAAAGCGGCAAAGGCATTCCCCGCTTCGGGCTGGTGCCTTACAACAGTGCGGCAATGCTCAATAACATCGGCCAAAAAACTTTCACCTACGACAAGATCCACCTCGTTCCCTTCGGCGAATACGAACCCTTTCCCCTGATCCATCAGGTCGTCACCAGCGTGTCCGAAGAAGTGGGCGGATTCCGCAAAGGCAGGGAACGCAACGTCGGCCATTTACCCAGCGGCAACACCTTCTCCATCTTTATTTGTTACGAGGCCATTTACGCGGGCGAGATCCGTCAGTTCGCGAACAACGGTGCGCAGCTTCTGATCAACATCTCCAACGACGGCTGGTTCGGAAAGTCCGAAGCCGCCGAACAACACATCCGCATGGCTCGCGTGCGCGCCGTGGAAAATCGCCGCTGGCTGATCCGCGACACCAACAGCGGCATCACCGCCTCCATCGACCCCTATGGAAACGTCTTGCGCGTGATGCAGCGCGACACCCGGGATTCCGCCGACCTGCCTTATGACTTCCGCACCGACAACACCATCTACACGCGCTTCGGCGACTGGTTCGCCTGGATGTGCGTCGTCGTTTCCGCTATTCTAATGTTGCTGACATTCCGAAAGGCGAAATGGCCCGGCCACGTTCGGGCACACCAAACACCGCATGATTCTTGAAGATTTGCAGCACCAGTATGAAGGATTGAAGCAGCGCATCGCTCTCGTGCGGAGCTTTCTTTGACGCTCCCCAGAACCGCGCGCGCCTGAAAATTCTCGAAGCGCGCGCCGCCGACCCCAATTTCTGGAGCAATCAGGAAGAAGCGCAAAGCGTTCTCCGCGATCGCAAGCGCGTCGAAGATCAGCTCGCCGCGGATGAGAAATTGGCAACTCTGGCGGGCGACATCGAAACGTACATCGAGCTTGCCAAGGGCGAAACCAACGCCCAACAAAAAGAAGAATTGCTGAAGGATCTCAGCAAGGAACTCACCGCCGCGGATACTTACATCGGCGAACTCGAAACCCAGACTCTGCTCTCTGGCGAAAACGACCACCTCAACGCCATCATGACCATCAAGCCCGGCGCTGGCGGCACCGAATCGCAGGACTGGGCCTCGATCCTCCTGCGCATGTATCTCCGCTGGGCAGAGCGCAATGGAATCACCGCCAACCTGCTTGACGAAACGCCCGGTGAAGAAGCCGGCATCAAGAACGCCACGATTCAGTTCAGCGGCGAAAATGCCTACGGCCTGCTCTCCGGGGAAACGGGCGTACACCGCCTGGTGCGCATTTCGCCCTTCGATCAGGCCGCGCGCCGCCACACTTCGTTCGCTTCCGTCTTCGTCATTCCCGAAGTGGACGACCGCATCGAAATCAACATCAAGCCCGACGATCTGAAGCTGGACACCTTCCGTGCCGGCGGCAAGGGCGGCCAGAACGTCAACAAAGTGGAAACCGCGGTCCGTATCACCCACATTCCCAGCGGAATCGTCGTCGCCTGCCAGATGCAGCGCAGCCAGCACAAGAATCGCGAAATGGCCATGAAGATGCTGCGCTCGAAACTCTACGACCTCGAAATTCAGAAGCGCCGCGACGAAACCGACCGCCTCGACGAATCGAAGCTCGACATTTCCTTTGGCAGCCAGATTCGCTCCTACATCATGCAGCCCTATCGCCTCATCAAGGACCACCGCACCAAGTTCAGCGTCGGCGACGTCGACCGCGTCCTCGACGGCGACCTCACTCCCTTCATCCGCACCTACCTCATGGCCAAAAAGACCAAGGGCAAACTCGAAGTCACCGTCGACGACACCGACGACGCCTAAAAAAGCGATTGCCAACTGCAAACAAAGACCAGTTGCGCATCATTGATTTGTAATAGATGAGGTATCACACTGGTTTAGAGGATGGCTGGAGAATGGAAGCCCCCGTTACCTTGCGGCCCGATCCCAAAACGCGGCGCAAGATTGCGCAAATCGCCCGCCGCATCGGCATCTCGAAATCCGAAGTAATTCGGAGAGCCATGCATTCCTGGGCCAAGTTTATCGATTCCTCCGACTCGCCATACGAAATACTTGCGGATCTGATTGGGATCGTGAAGGGGCGCAACCCGAGGCGGTCGATAAAGTCCGGCCAGCAAGTCCGTAAAATCCTTGCCACAAAACGAAAACGGTCGTGATTCCGGTGGATGCGTGGCCCCTGGTGCCCTTGGTCGATTCCTATAACAAGCATCGCGCAGAACGCGAATGCATTCGCAAGTTTCTTATCGTAGGTAAGAAAGATTTCGCGGTGTGTCGGCTGCACGATCGTATTCGGCCCATCATCGTGCCCTAGGCTCATCTGATTGATTTGCGCCAAGCGGTAACCACTCCCCTTGCCGCTAAATGCCTTTAGTTTCAGTTCAATGCCCGAAAATAGCCACTCGCTGCATCCATAACCCTTGCAAAATCAATGCGTTGATTCCCTATCCCGGGAATGGTACCCTGTCCCAGATAGAGTCTGCCTTGCCTTCGGCATGTAGGCCTTTCGGGGTATTTTGCCCCCGGCCAAAAAGATTACGAGCATATAGGAGATAAGTTTTGAGCGACGGAAACATGCGCAACTTTCTGTTCACCTCCGAATCGGTGACAGAAGGCCACCCGGATAAAATTGCCGATCAGATTTCGGACGCGGTACTCGATGAAGTCATGCGCCAGGACCCCAAGGGCCGGGTCGCCTGCGAAACCTTGGTAACGACAGGATTGGTCGTCGTTGCCGGTGAGATTACCACTTCGGCCATCGTCGATTACGACGATCTGATCCGCAAGACGGTCGAACAGGTTGGCTACGACGACGCCCTCTTTGGTTTCGATTCCACCACCTGCGCGGTAATGTGCACCATCAAGCGCCAGTCGCCCGACATCGCCATGGGCGTGGATACCGGCGGCGCCGGCGACCAGGGCCTGATGTTCGGTTACGCCTGCGACGAGACCGAAGAACTCATGCCCATGCCCATCCAGTTGGCCCACCGCCTTACGCAACGTCTCGCCGAAGTCCGCAAGACCAAGAAAGTCGATTTTCTCCGCCCCGATGGGAAATCACAGGTCAGTGTCGAATACCGCAACGGCAAGCCAGTCCGCGTCGACACCGTGGTCATCTCCACGCAGCACAGCGATACCGTACCCAACGAAGATCTGCGCCACGCGATCATGGAACACGTGATCAAACCGATCATTCCCGCGCACATGCTCGACGCTAAGACCAAATATCACATCAACCCAACCGGACGCTTCGTTATCGGCGGACCGATGGGCGATGCGGGCCTCACTGGCCGCAAGATCATCGTGGATACCTACGGCGGCTACAGCCGTCACGGCGGCGGCGCCTTCTCCGGCAAGGATCCTTCGAAGGTGGACCGCTCCGCCTGCTATATGGCGCGCTACATCGCCAAGAACATCGTCGCTGCCGGACTCGCCAGCCGCGCCGAAGTGCAACTCGCCTACGCCATTGGAGTAGCCGAACCCGTCTCCGTAATGGTGGACACGTTCGGCACCGCCGCGATCCCGGAAGAAAAAATCACCGAGCTGGTTCGCCAGAATTTTTCGCTCACACCAAAAGCCATTATCGAGACGCTCGATCTGCGGCGCCCGGTTTATAAGCAAACAGCGGCTTACGGCCACTTTGGCCGCACCGGACCCGGCTTCACTTGGGAAAAGACCGACCGCGCCGATGCCTTGCGCAGGGCTGCGGGACTCGGCAACGCCGTGGAAGCGGTCGCCCGCCGCTAGTTTTCGCCGCGACTCTTCTTGTTTCGTGGAACAGTTTCCCTCTCTGCTGCTAGTGGGTCTCTCCCGGCGGCAGAAAGCGTCCCGGTGCAACCATTCGCTCTGCGAGTGCAAATTTAAATTGTGAGGAATCCAGAAATGGCTACGGCAGAACTTAAAAAAGGCGACGTAAAAGATATGGGGCTTGCCGATGCGGGCAAGCGCAAAATCGAGTGGGCCGCGCAGCAGATGCCCGTGCTTCAGCACATCCGCAAGCGCTTCATCAAGGAGCAGCCCCTCAAAGGGCTACGCGTTTCCGCGTGCCTTCACGTCACCAGCGAAACCGCGAACCTGATGATCGCTCTGCGTGATGGCGGCGCCGATGCCGTTCTCTGCGCTTCCAATCCTCTCTCCACCCAGGATGAAGTCGCAGCCTCGCTGAATCGCGATTACAACATTCCCACCTACGCCATCAAGGGCGAAGACAACGACACCTACTACCAGCACATGAAGGCTGCGCTCGACCACAAGCCGCAATTCACGATGGATGATGGCTGCGATCTCGTCACCATGTTGCTCACCAAGCGGCAGGATCTCGTCGGCAACGTCATCGCCGGCACCGAGGAAACCACCACCGGCGTGATTCGCCTGCGTGCCATGGCCAAGGACGGCACGCTGAAGTATCCAATCATCGCGGTGAATGATGCGATGACCAAGCACTTCTTCGACAATCGCTACGGCACAGGCCAGTCCACGCTGGACGGCGTCATTCGCGCAACCAACGTGCTCATCGCCGGCCTCAAGGTGGTCATCGCTGGTTACGGCTGGTGCGGCCGCGGCGCCGCGATGCGCGCCAAGGGACTCGGTGCCGACGTCATCGTCACGGAAATCGATCCCGTCAAAGGCATCGAGGCAGTGATGGACGGCTTCCGCGTGATGCCCATGGCCGACGCCGCCAAGGAAGGCGACATTTTCATCACCGTCACCGGAAATAAGAACGTGATTCGCCGCGAACACTTCGAAGTGATGAAGAGCGGCGCGATCGTTTGCAACTCTGGCCACTTCAACGTGGAAATCGAAATTCCCGCACTCGAATCACTTTCATCCGGCAAAAAAGAAGTTCGCCCGCTGGTGGACGAATTCCTCTTGAAGGATGGCCGCAAGGTTTACCTCATCGCCGAAGGCCGCCTGGTGAACCTTGCCACTGCCGAAGGGCATCCCGCTTCGGTTATGGACATGAGTTTCGCGAACCAGTCGCTCTCCGCGGAATATCTGGTCAAGCACCACAAAGAGATGAAACCTCAGGTGTACGTCGTGCCCGAGCATCTCGACCGCGAAATTGCGCGCCTCAAGCTCGAATCGATGGGCCACCGCCTCGACAAGCTCACGGCCGAGCAAGAGCAATACCTCGCGTCCTGGCAGGAAGGCACGTAAATCGCCGGAACGCGCCGCGACCGCATCTGATTTGAACAGGGGCGTTTCGACATCGTCGGGACGCCCCAAAATTTTGGTGCCCCAAATTTTAGTGCCCGAATCTTGGTGAATGCTATGTGGGACTACTGTGGACATTCTCTCGACATCGCGCGCCTTCGCGGCGCAACCTACGCCGACGTGCGCGTCATGCATCTTCGCCAGCGTGATTTGACCACGAAGAGCGGCGAAGTCGGCACGCTCGGCCAGAGCGAATCCATCGGTCTCGGCATTCGCGTCGTCGTCAGCGGTGCCTGGGGTTTCGCTTCCACCGACCAGCTCACCCGTGAAGGTGTCGCCGCATGTGCGGCACAAGCCGTTTCCATCGCCAAAGCCTCCGCTCTCGCGAAAAAAGAAGATGTGCAGCTCGCCGCCGAACCCTCTTATGTGGACAGTTGGCAGGGGCCCTGCCAGAAAGACCCGTTCGAAATTCCCCTCGAAGCCCAAATCGATCTCCTGCTGAAAGCCGACGCCGCGATGCGCCAAATCAAAGGCGTCACACTTACGGAGACCGACATGCAATTCCGCAAGATCGATTCCTGGTTTGCCTCCAGCGCCGCATCGAAAATCCACCAGAGGCGTGTCCTCTCGGGCTGCGGCATCGTCGCCACTTGCTTCAAAGGCGACGCCATCCAGAAGCGCTCCTACCCCAACAGCTTTGGCGGCCAGCACATCCTCGGCGGCTACGAGCTGATCGAAGCGATGGATCTTATCAAGCACGCTCCTCAAATTGCTGAAGAGGCGGTCGCGCTCCACTCCGCGGCGCAATGCCCTGAAAAGAAATCCACGCTGATTCTCGGCGGCAGCCAGCTAGGCCTGCAGATTCACGAGTCCGTCGGGCATCCCATTGAACTCGACCGCGTTCTCGGCCAGGAAGCGAATTTTGCCGGCACCAGTTTTCTCACCCTCGACAAGTTGAATCATCTCCGCTACGCCTCGCCTATTGTGAATGTCGTCGCCGACGCCCGCCCAGCGCACGGCCCCGGCCTCGGCACGTTCGCCTATGACGACGAAGGCGTTCCCGCGCAGTGCATCGACGTCATCAGGGACGGCGAATTCCGCGGCTATCTCTCCAGCCGTGAAACCGCGCATCTTGTCGGCCTGCAGCGCTCCGGCGGCACCATGCGCACCGAAAGCTGGAACCGCCTGCCCATGATTCGCATGACCAACGTGAGCCTGCTCCCCGGCACCTGGACGCCGGAAAATCTCATCGCCGACACCGACGACGGCATCTTCATGGAAACTAACCGCTCGTGGTCCATCGACGATCGCCGCTACCAGTTTCAGTTCTCCACCGAAATCGCCTGGGAAATCAAAGGCGGCAAAAAAGTGCGCATGCTGAAAAATCCCAGCTACAGCGGCATCACCACCGAATTCTGGAATTCCTGCGACGCCATCTGCAATGCCGATCACTGGGTGCTTTGGGGCACGCCGAACTGCGGCAAAGGCCAGCCGATGCAGACCATGGGCACCGGCCACGGCGCTGCTCCCGCGCGTTTTCGCAACGTAAAAATCGGAACGGCGTTTTCAAACGAATGAGCCCCGTGAACAAAACCCGCTCACTCTCCACGCGCCGCGCCGCCGCCGAGGTGCAACTCCGGCCGGAAAGGGAATTGCGCGCCATCACCAATCGCGTTCTGCGCCTTGCAAAATCCACCGGCATCCCTGAGGCCGAAGTTCACGTGGATGAAGTCATTGACGCGCTCACGCGCTTTGCAAACAATACAATCCACCAGCACGTTGCCGAGCACGGCCTCACCGTTTCCATGCGTGTCGTGGTCGATGGCCGCACCGCCCGCGTCACCACCAACCGCATCGAAGAAGACGCACTCCGCGCGGCCCTTGAATCCGCCGCATCGCTCGCTGCCAGCCAGCCGAAGGATCCGGGACTTTTGCCGTTGCCCGCCAAGCAGAAATACCGCGCCGTCCGCCGATTCTCTCCCGCCACCGCCGCGCTCTCCGCTGACTCTCGAGCGCGAGCCGTGAAAAACGCCTGCTCGCTCGCCGAAAGCAGAGGCCAAATCGCCGCCGGCATTTTTTCCAGCGGCCAAAGCCAGTCCGTCCTCGCCAATTCGCGCGACCTTTTCGCCGCTTACCGCCAGACCCAGGCGGAATTTTCCGTCACCATGCAGCAGGGCTCCGCCACCAGTTGGGCCAAATCCAACGCGGCAGACTTCCGCGCCTTCGATCCCATGGCCCTCGCGAAAACTGCCAGCGAAAAAGCCGCGCGCGCGGAAAATCCCGCTGAACTCGCGCCCGGCCGGTACACCGTCATCCTCGAACCCGCCGCGGTCCTCGACCTCGTGGGCTTTCTTTTTTACGATTTCGCCGCCACCGCCATCCAGGACCAGCGCTCCTGTTTTTCCGGTCGCCTCGGCAAGCCGCTCCTCGGGAAAAACATCACCATCACGGACGATGTCTACCATCCCGAACAACTCGGCGCGCCATTCGATGGCGAAGGCATTCCCCGCCAGCGCGTAATTCTGGTGGACAACGGTGTTCCCCGGAACCTCGTCTATTCCCGCCGTTCCGCAAAAAAAGCCGGCACGCGCCCCACAGGACATGCCTTCGCTTTGCCGAATGAATACGGCGAAGCACCGATGAACCTGGTGATCGGCGGCGGGAAGGCCTCCATCGACCAGATGGTCGCCGGCACCGACCGCGGCCTGTTGGTTACGCGCCTGTGGTACATCCGCGAGCTCGACCCCTACGAAAAAGTGATGACCGGAATGACCCGCGACGGCCTGTTCCTAGTGGAAAAGGGCAAAGTAAGCCGTTCCGTGCGGAATTTTCGATTCAATCAATCGGTTTTACAAATGCTAAGGAATGTCGAGGCCCTGGGCCCCGCACGCCGCGCCACTGCCGAAGAATCCTTCGAAATGGTCGTTCCCCCCATGAAAATCAACGATTTTCACTTTAGCGAAGTTACGAAGTTCTAAGGCACTTGCCCTCACCTCTGCCCCTGCATTCCCGATACATTCCAGCAAAATTCTGCATTGTACTTCGCCGCCCGCAGCCTCTATTACTCTGTTATGTGTAGCAGGCGGCGCCAGCCGAACTGGGGGCACCCGGACCACGATGCGTGTGGTACAGGTTTCGTCGCGCGCCTCGCCGGACCTCCTACCCACGAAATCCTGCAAATCGCCCTGCAAGCTCTCGAACGTCTTTCCCATCGCGGCGGTGTCGATGCCGATGGCGCCAGCGGCGACGGTGCCGGGATTCTCAGCAGCCTGCCGGTTGATTTCTTGCGCGCTTGCGCCGCCGAACTCCAGATCACCCTGGGCGATAATTTTGGCGTGGGGATGCTCTTCGCACCGCACACTCGCGTTGCCGATGCGCAGCGTGCCGTGGAAGATGCCATCGGCCGCAGCAAATTGCGTCTCGCGGGCTGGCGCAAGGTTCCCGTTAATCCGAATGCCCTCGGTCAGCGTGCGTTCGAGACCATGCCGGAGATCTGGCAGTTTTTCATCGAGCCGGCTCCCTCGAAAACCGCGGTCGCCGATTCTTCCGCAAAATTCGAGCGTGGCCTCTCCCTGCTCCGCAAGCGCGCGGAATCCCTCCTGCCGGAGCGGTGCTATATCGCTTCGCTCTCCTCGCGCACGATAGTGTACAAGGGTCTGCTGACGCCCTGGCAGTTTCCACATTTTTATGAGGATCTCCGCAACCCGGAGTTTGTCGCGCACTTCGCCATTTTTCACCAGCGCTATTCGACGAATACCGAGCCCTCCTGGCAACTCGCCCAACCATTCCGTTATGTCGCCCACAACGGCGAAATCAACACCATCGTCAGCAATCGCCGCTGGCTGCGGGCCCGCGAACGCGAAGTGCGGAAGAGAATTGGCGTCGGCGAGTGGTTCCATATCCTCGAAGACTACGTCAGCGACTCGGCGAGCTTCGACAATGCGCTCGAACTGAAACTCCTCGCCGGGAAATCCGTCGAAACCTCGATGCTTGAGTTGGTGCCGACGGCCTTCGCCGAAGATCCGTTCCTCTCCTCCGATGTTCGCCGCACACTCGAAGTCCTCTCGCGCGAAGGCGAACCCTGGGATGGGCCTGCGGCCATGGTTTTCAGCGACGGGCTCTCCGTTGGCGTGAAACTCGATCGCAACGGTTTGCGCCCCATGCGCTATCTCGTCACTCATGACGGTCTGGTGATTGCCGGCAGCGAGACGGGGCTGGTAGACCTCGAAGAATCGCGTGTCGCGGAACGCCACCGCCTGGGCCCCGGCGAAATGATACTTGCGACTCCGAAAGATGGCGTGCTGCTGCGCTGGCGTGAACTCTTGAAAAGCGTTACCGCGCAGGTTCAGCGTAAAACGACCTCTGTCCCGTCGTTGCTCGACCTCGCCAGCGATGCCCCGCGCCCACAGATCGCCGAGCCCAGGCGTCTCGCCGGCGCTTCCGGCTGGACCGACGACCAGTACAAGATTCTTTTTCACCCTCTTCTCACCGGCAAGGAAGCCGATTGGAGCATGGGCGACGATGCGCCTCCCGCGTTTCTTTCCACGTTCACGCGGTCGCTTTGGGATTACTGCAAGCAACGCTTCGCGCAGGTAACCAATCCTCCCATCGATCCGTTGCGCGAAGCCCACGTGATGTCCCTCGAAGTTTCGCTCGGCAAGTCTCACTGCTTGCCCGGCCCCATTCTTAGCGCCGCTGAGCTTACGGCGCTCTGTGCAGCGATCCCTGAGCTGCAGGTTGTTGACACAAGCTTTCCTGCCAACAATGGAGTCTCGGGAGCACGCCGCTGTCTCACTCAGTGTTTAGCTACCCCTCTGAGTAGCGGCGAGCGCCCGGGGCTCCTCCTCCTCTCCGATCGAAATGTCAGTGCCGAGCGCGCCGCGCTGCCGGTGCTGCTGGCTGCCGCGAAAGTTTGGAAGAGCGCCGTCCGCCAGGGTTACGCGGACCTGCCTTTGATCGTCGAAAGCGCCCAGGTCTTCGACACCCATCACGTCGCCATGCTATTGGCCGCCGGTGCAAGCGCCGTCGTGCCGTATCTCGCCGAAGAGTTTGCCGAAACGGAAGAGCCCGGCGCGTTTAAGAAAGTTCGTTCGGCCATGTACAACGGCCTGCGAAAAGTCCTTGCGCGCATGGGAATTTCCACGCTGGCCAGCTACCGCAACAGCCACCTATTTGAGGTGCTGGGCCTCGAGGAAGAAATCTGCCACGAATACTTTGAAGATGCTGGCCGCTATCCAGGCACGAAGTCCCTGATCAACCTGCTGCAGGACTACTTGAAAATGCACGCCACAGCCTTCTCGATCAGTGGCGAGAATCTTCCCGACTTCGGTCTGTACCGTTTTCGCAAAGGCGCGGAACTGCACGCCAACTCCCCAGAATTTATCCGCCGTCTCCACGCGCACACCCGCAAGCCGCAGCCGGAGAACTATTCCGCGGTCGAGGAGCTCGGCAAAGCCGCCGGGCCCACATTCCTTCGTGATTTGCTGGAGATGCTTCCCGAGCAGGCGGTGCCCCTCGCAGACGTGGAATCCCTGGAATCCATTCTCAAGCGCTTCAGCACGCAAGCGATGTCTCTCGGCTCGTTGAGTCCCGAGGCACACAAGACCCTGACTCTGGCGATGAACCAGATCGGCGGCCGCAGCAACACCGGCGAGGGTGGCGAAGATCCCGATCTGTACGCGACCCCGGGCACTGCGAGCAAGATCAAGCAGGTCGCCTCTGGCCGATTTGGCGTCACGGCCGAATATCTCGTCCGCGCCGAAGAGCTCGAAATCAAAATGGCTCAGGGCTCGAAACCCGGCGAGGGCGGCCAACTCCCGGCGCGCAAAGTCACCGAGTATATCGCGCGCATTCGCCATGCCACGCCCGGCACTCCTCTGATTTCACCGCCGCCGCACCACGACATTTACAGTATTGAAGACCTCGCGCAACTCATTCACGATTTGCACGCTGTCAATCCGAGCGCGCGCATCGGCGTGAAGCTCGTTTCCGGCACGGGCATTGGCGTAATCGCCGCGGGCGTCGCCAAGGCCGGCGCGAATGTCATCACCATCAGCGGGCACAACGGCGGCACAGGCTCCTCTCCGCTCACCTCGATAAAAAACACCGGCTTGCCCTGGGAGATTGGACTCCGCGATACCCACGAAACCCTGCTCCGCGCCGGCCTGCGCTCCCGCGTTTCTCTCCGCGTGGACGGCGGCCTCCGCTTCGCCCGCGACATTCTGATCGGCGCCATCCTCGGCGCCGACGAATTCGGCTTCGGCACAGCGGCCCTCGTCGCTATCGGCTGCGTCATGGCCCGCCAGTGCCATCTCAACACCTGCCCCGTCGGCATCGCCACGCAGGACGAGACCCTCCGCCTTCGCTTCAACGGGAAACCCGAAATGGTCGTCGCCTATTTCCATTCCCTCGCGGGAGAGATTCGCCGGAACATGGCGGAACTCGGCGTCCGCTCGCTGACCGAGCTTCGCGGCTGGTACGATCGCCTCGAAACCAAATCCGGCCTCGACGCCCTGCTCGTCATCCCCGTCTCCAAACCTGCCCGCGTCGTGCCGCAGCAGACTCCCGTACCCGAATCAAGTGGCGTGGAAGTTGAGGAACTTCTGCAACAAGCCCACGCGCACGCGACGAATCCAACGGTGATCAACAATTTTCACCGCAGCATCGGCAGCCATCTCAGCGGCGAACGTATGCGTCTCAGCATCAAGCAGTCTGGCCTCGCTCCATCCGTTCACGAATTTCATGGCACCGCCGGGCAAAGCTTCGGCGCTTTTCTTTCCGAAGGCCTCGCTCTGAATCTTTACGGAGAAGCGAACGATTACGTTGGCAAAGGCCTGTCGGGGGGCTCCATCACCATCCGCGCCAGCCACAACGCCTCCAAGCGCGGTGACGTGCTTGCAGGTAACACGGTTTTGTACGGCGCCACTTCAGGCCAACTGTTCATTGCCGGACAGGTCGGCGAACGATTTGCCGTCCGCAACAGCGGCGCCGTCGCCGTTGTCGAAGGTGTCGGCCAGCATGGCTGCGAGTATATGACCGGTGGCATTACTGCGATTCTCGGGCCGGTCGGCCTCAATTTTGGTTCCGGGATGACCGGTGGGCTTGCTTACGTCTTGCGCAGCGAGATGGAAAACGTCCTCAATCGCGAATTTGTCCTCGCGCACGAACTCGAAGAGCACGAGGAATCCTGCCTGCGCGCGCTCATCGAAGTTCACCGTCAGCGCACCGGCAGCCCGCGTGCTTCGCGTTTTCTCGCGCAGCGCTCCCTGCTCAATTTCGTACGCATCCAACCGATTCACCTTCAGGAAACTCTCGATGGTGTCTGGCGCGCATTTTCGGGCGGCGTGCGCGACCCGGTTGCCGTCCCTGCGCCGGCGGTGCTTTCCGTCCCGGCAACATCAACTCCGCACTATGCCTGACGTATTCGTCTTAATCGTTTTCTAATGTAGAATCCGTTATATTAACCTTCAGAGAGTGGGGGATATGGATTTCGATCAACTTACTACTTTTGTCCAGGTTGCCAAGCTGAAAAGCTTTTCGAAAGCCGGCCAGAAAGTATTTCGCTCGCAATCCGCCGTCAGCGCGCAGATCCGGCAGCTCGAGCAATCCTATAAGGCGAAGCTTCTGGATCGTTCCGCTAAATCCGTCGAGCTGACACCCGCGGGCGTCGTTCTCTTCGACTACGCGGAACGCCTACTGCGCCTCCGCGACGAATCCATGCAAATCGTCGCCGACCGCGGCAGCGTTGTTCAAGGACCGGTGGCCTTCGGCGCGAACGAAGCCACCTGCCTCTACCTGCTCCCCGATATCCTCTCTGAATTCAAGCGCCGCTATCCGCTTGTGCACATCAGCATCTACCGGAATTTCAGCCACAAGATTCTTCAGCGCCTCGAAGATGGCTCGCTCGATCTCGGCATCGTCACGCTGCCCCTGAAATCGCCGAATCTCAAGATGCACGTCATCAATCGTGACCGCCTGCGTTTCATGGTCAGCACCAAGAACCCTCTTTCGCAACGCAGCCACGTCACGCTCGAAGAGATTGCCTCCGCGCCCCTGATTTTTCCGAGGACCGGCTACACCCGCCAAGTCCTCGACAAGCTCTTTCGCCCGTATCGTTCCCGGTTGCAGATGGCCATGGAACTCCCGAGCATCGGCATGATCAAGACCTTCGTGGCCGCCGATGTCGGCATCTCCATCATCAGCGAAAGCTTCGCGCGGGATCAGGTTAAGACCGGGGAAGTAAAGCTCCTGACGGTCGAAGGCGTCGATCTCTGGCGCGAACTCGGGCTCGTCTATCGCCGCGACCGCAGCTTGCCGCGCGCCGTTCAAGCCCTCATCAACATGATCCGCGAACTCCGCAAGCCTGTGGAAGCGCACGATTAACCGGCGGCAGAGCACCCGTTCTTTCGCGGAGCGTAGTACCCGCCGCCCGCGCGTGATACCTTTGCCTCAGTTGCTCATCTAACTGTTCATGGAACGCCGCCACTTCATTTCTGTCGCCGGGGGCCTCGGCTTCGGCTTGCTGATCCCGGGTGTCGTCTATCGCTATCTCATGCGCGGCACAAATGTTGGCAACGCGAATATCCGCGCCTATTTGAATGACGGCCCTCGGGCGGCCCTTCGCGCAATCACTCCGACAGAAGATTTTTATCTCACTTCCTCTCACGGCGAACCCGCCGTCGATTCGAAAACATGGTCACTCGTAATCGATGGCCTCGTGAAAAATCCTCTGCGCTTCAGCTACGACGAAATTCGCGCGCTTCCTCCGTACGAAACTATCCTGACCCTCGAATGCATCTCCAATTCCGTCGGCGGCCGCTTCATCGGCAACGCCACGTGGACCGGAACATTGCTGAAGCCAATCATCGATCGCGCCGAGGTTCTCCCCACGGCAAAATATGCGGTCTTCTACGCCTCGGAGGGCTACACCACCGGCCATCCGGTCTCCCGCCTTGACGATCCCGCAAATTTCCTCGCGTACGACATCAACGGCGAACCGCTCCCTCGCCAGCTCGGCTTTCCCCTGCGCGTGCTCATGCCCGGCCGCTACGGCATGAAAATGCCCAAGTGGCTCACGCGCATCGAATTTGTTGACAAGGAATATCTCGGCTTCTGGGAACGCCAGGGCTGGTCGAACACCGGTGACCGCAAGACGCAAGGCATCATCGACGATCCCCGCAATCTTTCCCGAATCACGGGCGACACTTTCGTCGTCACTGGCTACGCCATCGGCGACACTTCCGGCATCTCCAAGGTCGAAATTTCCACCGACGGCGGCAGCCACTGGCAGGAGGTGGAAATCTTCAGCAACCCGAATCCTTCGCAGGTCTGGGCTCTTTGGAAATTTGTCTGGAAAAACGCGCCGAAAGGGAAGCAGACGCTGAAGGCCCGCGCCACGGACGGCCGCGGTAAACTGCAATCTTCCATCGACAGCGGCGAATGGCCCGATGGCGCCACCGGCTACCACACCATCGAAGTCACCGTTGGCTGAACGTCCAATGTCTTATCTACTTCACGTTGAAATCAATGCTTGAAATCGCGCGCGCAATCACGTTCTCTTGAATCTGGATCAGATCCGTATCCGCGTATGTCATTCCCAGAACCGTGAACACATCTCCATTGCGCGCCACCACCGCCAGCGTGCCCGACCAGTCATGCCCGTCGGCCATTCCGCGATACTTGTATTCCAGCGCCGGCAATCCTCCGAGGACCATCTTGCGCTGCGAAATCAGCCGGTAATTGTCGTACACCTCGCTCAACTTGTGCGCCACTTCTTGCGCTGCGGGTTCCAGTGCGCTCGTCGTCTTTTCGTGCCCGATCACCAGCAACGTCGACTCATTGCTGGTGCCCATGGCCACGATGGCATTCGGCAAGTTCTGCCCGGCATCCGCGATAATCTGCCAGCTTGGCGCCTTGTACATCCGGAACGCAAATTCGTGGTTGAGGTACAAATTTCCTTGGATCTCTTCCTTGATTGGCGGCGGTTCCGCCTTTGGCGGAGGTGGCGGCGCCGCGAGAGCCGCGAGCGCTGTCTTCGGCGTGGCGCTGACGGGCTTGATCGGCGGCGGAGTCACGTCTCCCTTCACGGTGGTCAGCGGAATTTCTGGCCGCGCCGCGGAATTGTTCACGATCGCCGACGCCTTTGCCTGCTTGTTTGCTTCCACGGTTGCGGGCGCTGCCGATTCGCTCTTCGCCGCAGGCTTTGCTGTTGCGCTCGTTCCTGCTTCATCGGCTGGCGTGTCCGGAATGATCGACGCAATTTTGTCTTTCTCCACCAAGACGTAGCCGAAATCCGTCTTGACCTTGAACATGTTGTCTTCGTACGCCACGATCACGCCGTGCAGTTTTTTTCCGTCTTTCAGGCGGATTTCGTCGGCGCGCGCGCTGTTCGCGAAAATGCCTGCGAATACGCCCGCAAAGAGGAGCGCGGCAAGGCCCAGGATGGCTCGGGGACGCCTGGCAGTGTTCATGTCGAAAGTATGTGCCTCGCGTTTGGCGCCCGCAAGACTCACCCCGGCGGTGTTGTCCGGCGTGCTAACTCTGCCAGGATGGCCGCGATTCGCCGGATCACGCGGTCCAGTTCCCCCAGCGCCGCATCCAGCCGCTCGCGCGCCGCGGGCGGCAATCGCGCGTGATTCTGTTGCAGCGCCAGCGCCTCCGCCAGCATCCGCAGCTCTTTGCGGTGCCGCGGGTTCAACCGCTCCCACAGCCGGCGCTTCTCGCTGTTGTTGCGTCCCAGCCAACCCTCACCGCTCGCCGCCGGCTGGCCACTCTGCGGCTCCGGCCCTCGCTCAGTTTTGTTCGTCGGTCGAATCATGTGGTGATCATGTGCGCTTAGTCATTGGCCGTGGACGATCAGATAACAGCGACCAGCGATCAGGAACCTCTCCCAGCTTGTGCATCGCGCAATTCTCGTTTCCTGTTATCTGATCGCTGCTAGCTGTTATCCTCTTACATTTTAGCGATTACTGATCGCCACCAACTCACCCACCCAACCGCTCCATCCTCTCCCCATTAATATGCTCTCCCTCCATCACCACTCCTGTCACCCGCATCGAGCGTGTCTCATACACCAGCCCCCCAAATTTGTCGTATACATCGGGGAAGAGAATCACCTCAAAAAGCCCACGCTGATCCTCCAGCGTCACGAACATCATGTTCCGGTAATTCTTCGTTCCCACGTGGCGATACGTCACCACCCACCCGCACAGCGTCACCCGCTTTCCCTGCAAGCCTGGCAGCTCGTCGCTCCATGTCTCCCCGTTCCTGGGCAGAAAATCCAGCGGATGCCCGCTCACGCACACTTCCAGAACTTCCCGTTCATACCGCAACTTCTGCTCGCGGGTATAATCCGGCGCATCAATTTCCCGCAGCGCCACCCCAATCGCATCGTCCGCCTCTATCTCCGCAAACAGCACGCCCGCCTCTTGTAGCGCCGGCTTTTTACCCTGAGCGGTTCTCGCGAAGGGCACACCGTCCGCTTGCTCTTTGTGGCACAGCGATTCCTCGCTGTGCTCTTGGGTTCCTCCAATTTTTGTAGACCGCGCCTTTTCCTCTCCTTGTAGGGTCCGTCTTCCGAGGCGGGCCGTTTCTTCCTCTTCAGGGGGTCGGAGCTTCAGCTCCGACATAGACTGGTTCGACGAAAAGGGCTTTAGCCCCTGAGGAAATGCTTTTCCCCGCCCCCCGGCCTGCAACAAATTCCACTGCCACAACATCGCCGGACGCGTCATGCCGCAAACCTCATCAAACGCACCGCACTTGATCAGCGCCTCGATCTCATCCCGCTCCGCTGGCACACGCATCAGAAAATCCTCCAGCGAACGAAACGCCCCCTCCGCTTCCCGCGCCCGCACAATCGCCACAATCGTCTCCACCCGCAACCCCTTCACCTGCATCAACCCAATGCGCATCGCCTTTGTAGGGGCTGGGTTCACCCGGCCCGCTCTTGGGTTTGTCTTGCCGCCCTCTCCCTCCGCCGTATACTCCATCCGCGATGCATTCACCGACGGCAACCGCACCACAATCCCCCAGCGTTTCGCCTCCTCCACATACGCCGAAACATGATAAAACCCCGCGCCCGCGCTGCACATCGCCGCCAGAAATTCTGCCGTGTGGTGCGTCTTCAGATAGGCCATACGGTACGAAGTATCCGCGTACGTCGCCGCGTGTGCCTTGCAAAATCCAAACCCTGCGAATTTCTCCACCATCATCCAGGCTTCCTGGCGTTTTTCTTTTGTCAGCCCCATCATCCCCGCGGCTTTTTCAAATTTACTGCGCAGACGTTCACGATCGGCGCGGCCGGAATACTTAACTTTGGACCGCCGCACCAAATCTGCCTCTGCCAGCGACATGCTGCCCACCGCCTGCGCGATCTGCATCACCTGCTCCTGGTAAATGCACACGCCCAGCGTGTCCCTAAGAATCGGCTCCAGCGAAGCGTGCGCGTAAGTCGGTTTCTCTTTCCCACTGAGCCGTTTTACGAATAGTTCCTTTGACCCGTATTCCGCTGCTCCCGGTCGAATGATCGCCAGCGCGATAGCGACCTGATCGAGCGTCCGTGCCTTCATCATGCGGAGCATGCTGCGCATCGCCGGCGATTCAATCTGAAAAAGCCCTATCGTGCGCCCCGCCGCAATCACGTCGCACGTCGCCGGGTCATTTTCCGGAATTGCGTCAAAATCAATCGTCCGCGCCTTAGGAGAAGGCGTAAACCCATCCGCAGCGAGTCCTGAGCGCAACCGAGGGGCCACGCCACTCTTATCCTTTACCTCCTTTATCTCCTTAGCTTCCTTTCCTTCCTTCTTCTCAATATTGTCCAGCGCCAGCGCCATCGTCGTCAGCCCGCGCTGCCCCAGCAGATCCATCTTGATCAGCCCCAGCGCTTCGATCGCGTTCATGTCGTACTGCGTCACCACGATGCCTTTCGTCGCCCGCTCCAGCGGCACCAGATGCGTCAGCGGCCGCGCCGAAATCACCGTTCCGCACGGATGAATCCCCAAATGCCGTGGCGCGTCGTCCAGCCGCAGCGCCACCTGCAAAATTGTTTTCCACGGCTCGTCGTTTACCGGTAGCGTGCGGCCTTCCGGCAGATGCTTGATCGCTTCCAGAATTTCCCGTACCGGCCGGTGTGGCAGCCGCTTCGTGAAGTGATTCACTTCGCCCGGCGGCACGCCAAATACTTTGGCAATTTCGCGCACCGCCAGCCGCGCGTGCATGGTGATGAAACTGCCAATCATCGCCACGTGTTCAGCGCCCCAGCGCTCGTACACGTAATCGAGCAGCTCATCGCGCCGCGCTCCGCAAATATCGATGTCGATGTCCGGGCAATCGCCGCGCTGCACGTTCAAAAAACGCTCAAAATACAATCCCCACCGCAGCGGGCACACGCAGGAAATTCCCAGGCTATACAAAACCATCGAACTGGCTGCCGACCCTCGTGCTACCGCTGGTATCCCGCGCCGGTGGGCTTCCTCGACGATGTCCCACACCAGCAGAAAATACGGCGCCAAACCCCGTTTTTCGATGACTTCCAATTCGCGCGTCAGCCGTGTGAGCACTTCCGGGCGCAGCGGCCGGTAGCGTTTCTGCGCACCTTCGAAGCTCAGCTTCCACAAATAGGAAAACCCCGATTCGCCCTCCGGCACCGGGAACTCCGGGAAAATCGTTTTGCCCAGCTCTAGTTCCAGGTTGCAGCGGCCGGCAATCTCCAGCGTCGCGCGCAGCAACTCTGGATGATCCGGAAACAACCGCTGCATTTCCGCCGCGGGCTTGAACCACGCCTCTCCAGTCGTAATTTCCGGAGCCGCCACCGTCGTCAACAATCCACCGGTCCGAATCGCATTCACCGCGCGATGATGCAAATGCTCTTCCGGTTTAAGGAAGTGCACGTTATTCGTCGCCACCAGCGGAACCCCTAACTCCCGCCCCAGCCTCTGCGCCTCCCGCAACACCCGCCCATCGCCAGCCGACAAATGCTGCACCTCGATGTACAGCCGGTCGCCAAAAATTTCCTTCAATCGTTTCAGGTGACTGGTGGGAACATCAATGTAGCGGCCACCTTCAGGTGGCCCCGCATGCCCTGACGAAGGAAGGGAGGCGGGCGCCTTTGTGTTTTCCCCCGGGTGCCCCAGGTGCTGGTTTTGCACCTGGGGTTCTTCCGTTGTAGAGACCGGGCTTGCTTGCCCTGAGTCTTTCCGAAGGGCCCCGCCCGCCTGTGCCACCCCACCACGCAAAATCTCCCCCGCCGGCCACAACGCAATCACCCCCGCGCCATGCGCCGCCAACTCCTCCACCGTAACCGCCCGCCCCACATCCTCCGCAAACGTCTCCTGCCCCGGCCGCAACACCCCCAAATGCCGCAGCGTCGTCAACTGGCACAAATTGCTGTACCCCTCCGCATCCGCCGCCAGCAACACCATCGGCACACTCGCAGCGCCGTCATCCCGCTTGCCCTGAGCGGAGCCGAAGGGAGCGGAGATCCGGCCGTTTTTGCCGGCTCGCAGCCGAGGGATCGCTGCATCACCGTTCGCTAGCGGAAACTCCACCTCCAGCGTCACGCCCACAATCGGCTTCACCTTTGCCGCGTGCGCCGCCTGGTAAAACGGCACCGCCGCATACATCCCGTTCGTATCCGTCAGCGCCACGGCGGTCATCTTCTGCTCCGCCGCCGCCGCAATAATTTCCTCGGGAGGATTCACCGCCCGCAAAAACGAGTAATGGCTGTGACAATGCAAATGCACAAACATGCGGCAACCTGTGGTCTTTCGTGTTTCTGCGGTAGGGGGAGGGATGGTGGAAGGGAACTGAAAACGAACTATTTTAATCAGACAACAATATATTCGACTTTCATTGTTTCATTATGCCTGCGGACTTTTTTGACCTTGTCGCATGGCCCATTCTACCGCTTGGTCGCCGCGCAGAGATTGTTGTCGGCAGCGTAAGTCATAGATTAAATGGCAAGGCTCGCACATGGCCTTCAAATGTGATTTGTCGTCGCATTTAGGAGTGTGGTAAAGATGCGCTATCGTAAAGCGGATTTTAACTTTCCCTCTGAGCCTTCTGTGCTTAGGCCACGTGTGATTGATTTCCTCACAACGACCATGATGCTTCAGGCACTCGCCGCGGCATTCGCACTGTTCACGCCCGTGAGCGTTACGTGCCCGCTCACGAATCTCGGCTCTGATCTGTTTCCAGCTTTCCGGATAGGCTCGCTCTCTGCTGATTGTCGTTTTCTTCGCCGCTACTGTTTTTCGAATTTCGAATACTATTTCTTTGCCTTTCGCAACTTCTGCGATTTCTGAGCTTCCCCCTTTGGCCTTCACCTTCTCTGCCGCTTTACGGCGGATGGTCTCCCACGCTTTGTATGCAGCCTTACGCTGTCGCTCACTGGCTTCCGGTGTTGGGCTCATCAAAGGCACCTCCTTGCACGGCCAGTTTATGCTATTCAACTCCTTGCAGCGTGGACATGATAGTTCTTCTTATTGTCTATGGCTGTCTAGCAATTCTTACCGCGATAGGCATGGCGTCGACAAAACTAAGCCATTTTCTTTTGTGGTGTAATGCTCGCGTAGCTCGAGGCCTTTGCCGTAGAAGACGGCGTTCCAGCCGTAGCGGCCGCGCACGCGGTCCACTTCGCGGTTCAGGTACCACCGCCGGTTCGCGTCGGTGTCGAACAACTCATTCTGCCGGCGGTCGGCATCCAGGTTCGTCACGCTCACGCCGATATGCCGGATGGCCACGCGCCGCGTAAACAATTTCGCGAACAGCTCCTTGCTGGCAACCAGCAATGCGCGCTCGTCATTCGTCGCGCGCGCCAGCCGCACCGTCTGGTGCGCGGAATAATGGTCCACATACCGCACGCGCACGCCAATGGTGTGCGCCTGCTTGCCATGGTCGCGCAGCGTCGAGCCGATCCGCTCGCTCAAATACTCCAGCAAGCCGCCCAGAAACTCCGTGTCAATCGTGCCGCCTTCAATCGTCGTCTCGCGCGAAACCGATTTCGGCGTCGCCAGCGTCATCACCTCGCGCCCGTCCAGCCCGCGCGAGCGTTCCCAGATCTGCTCGCCAATCACCTCGCCAAACGCCGCCATCAGCACCGGCTTCGGAATCATCCGCAATTGCCCGATCGTCGTCACGCCGCGCTCCGCCAGCGCGCCCGCGTGCGTATGCCCGATGCCATGCAGCTTTTCCACCGGCAGCGGCGCCAGAAATCCTTCTTCCGTTCCCGGCGGCACGATGCGAAACCCGCGTGGCCGCTCCAGCCGCGACGCAATCGACGCCACCACTTTCGTCCGCGCCGCGCCCACCGACACGCTCAATCCCGTCCGCCCCAGAATCTCCGCCTGCAGCCGCCGCAGCGTGGCCTCGAAATCCGGATACAGCCGCTCCGTCCCCGCAAAATCCATGTAAAAATCGTCCAGCGCTGCCGTTTCCACCGCCGGCGTGTACGTCTCCAGAATCCGCCGCACGCGCTCCGCAAAATCCGCGTAGTGCTCATATTTCCCGGGCACCACAATCGCCTTCGGGCAGATGCGCAGCGCGTCGCGAAAGCTCATCGCCGTCTTCACGCCGCGGAATTTCGCTTCATAACTTGCCGAAGCCACGCAGCCGCGGCCCACCAGCACCGGCTTCCCGCGCAGCTTCGGATTCAGCACCTGCTCCACAGAAGCGAAAAACGCGTCCACATCCACATGCACGATATGCGGCATCTTCTCCGCTGCACGAGCTTTGCCCAGCCCCAGCCAGTTCGCGCCAAACCAAGATCGTTTCTCCGTCGCCTCTTCTTGTAGTGGCCGGTCTTCAAACCGGCCCTCCGCTTCTTCCTGCGCAACATCTTGCTGCGCACCATCGTATGCATCAGAAACGTGAATGACAGGGGAGGCGACGCTTTCGACACAGGCTTCCATGGCAGCTCCTGGCAGGGAAGCGGCTCTTGCGCTATTTTAACGGGTGGCATCCGGCCTGCCTGCCGCAGGCACGGCTCGGGAGAGCCCGAAGGCAATGGAGCCTGCCTGCGGACAAGCTGGCCGAAGCCACCCGTTTCCCGTTTCCTCTACCGGGGGCGAATATAGGCGAACAAAAAGCGAAAGTCAATACCTTTTTTCGCCCCGTTCTTTTTCTCCTTTCCCCCTGCTTACTCACCCTCTTCCTTCCCGTCTATCGCTTTGGGCGTGTTCGTTCCGCAAATTTCCACTTCCGCGAAGCTCCACCTTTCGCGACCAGGATGGTGTATCCATGCGCAACACTTTTCGTTTGCTTCTGACAATTTCTCTCGGCCTCGCCGTCTGCATCGGCAGCGCGCAGGCGCAATTCAAAAATGGCAGCCAGGCCACCGAGCTGAATCTTCCCCGCATCAGCCAGCACGGCGTCACCACGCAAACCATCGGCATCAGCACGGTCACGATTGAATACAGCCGTCCGCTCGCGGGCACCCGCGAAGTCTGGGGTAAGACCGTGCCTTACGGAAAAGTCTGGCGCTCCGGCGCAAACGAAAACACTACCATCACGTTTTCCGATGACGTCTCCATCGAAGGCAAGCCGCTCGCGGCCGGTACCTATGGCCTGCACATGATCCCCGACAAGGATCAGTGGATCATCATCTTCTCCAAAAACTCCACCTCCTGGGGCAGCTTCAGCTACGACGAAAAGGAAGACGCCCTGCGCGTCACCGTGAAGCCCGCCACCGGCACGGCCTTCGATACGCTCACCTACACCTTCGACGACGTGAAACCAGATTCCGCCGAGGCCACGATGCGCTGGGAAAAGGTCGCCGTGCCGTTCCGCGTTTCCGTCGACGTGAAAGCCGTCACCCTCAAGAGCATTCGCAACCAGTTGCGCAGCGTCGGCGGCTTCAACTGGACCGGCTATGACGAAGCCGCGAACTGGTGCCTGGACAACAACTACAACCTGGAAGAAGCGCTGAAGTGGGAAGACACTTCCATCCAGAACGAAGACCGCTTCGAGAATCTGGAAACCAAGTCGCGCATCCTCGACGCCATGGGCAAGAAAGACGAGGCCGCCAAGACGCTCTCCTCCGCGTTCGCCAAAGCCAGCGCCACGCAGCTTTACGTTTACGCCCGCGGCCTGCAGCGCGCCGGCGAAGCCAAGCGCGCCTTTGAAATCTATCCGCAAGTCGCCAAGCGCGATCCCAACCACTGGCTCAGCCATGTGGCGCAAGCCCGCATCGCTTCCAAAGCCGGCGATTACACCGCCGCCTCCAAGGAAATGAAGCTGGCCATCGCCAGCGCCCCAGACGCCAACAAGCCCTTCCTCGAGCCCATGCTCGCCAAGCTCGAAACCAAAACCGACATCAACAACTGACGCGCGCGGCATTCTTCGCGTACGGTTTGGAAAAGGCTCCGCTGCTCTTCGAAGCTGCGGGGCCTTTTTCTTACTGTGGAGCCTGTACTCGCCACGCTGAAATAGAAGCCACTGCCGACAGGTGGCATTCCCCTTACCTGCTTTGCGTAAGTGCGGGAATAATTGGAGTTATTCGGCGACATCCGGAGACACCCTCCAAGACGAAAATTCTTGGGCTGGACTGTCGATTGGGGCGGCCGCCGTTCGATACACCTATAGAGGATCAAATGAGATACGTGTTGCTCATATACGACGATGAGAAGGGTTGGGCCAAGCTCAGCGAGGCGGAGCGGCCGTCGAAATTCGGCCTCTGGTAGAGGCCCCCGCGTAGACAACGGGGCAGGGCCGCGACAGGTGAACGCAGTGCGAGGAGACGTTTCGTACGAAGGAGAAGACATCATGTCAACCACCTCGAAACTGGCAATGAAGCGAAAGATTGTCCCGATGAACGCATTGGGAACCCTCGCGCTGGCTATCGTGCTGTGTGTGGCGACCCAATCGCAAGCACAGGGCTCCAATACCCCGTATCCGAGCATGGCACCGATTGATCAGTACTTGATGGATCGAAATGCCGAGATAGCGCTGGCGCGGAGTGCGGCTCCGGAGTCCATATCACGGGATGCCGAGGTTTCGGTCCTCGGGCGGCGCGGGTACGAAACCGCGGTAAAAGGCAAGAATGGTTTCGTGTGTGTCGTGGAACGATCGTGGATGTCTCCATTCGATGACCCTCAGTTTTGGAACCCCAAACTGCGGGGTCCGATCTGCTTTAATCCGCCGGCCGCACGATCCATCCTGCCACTCACTTTCAAGAGGACGGAGCTGGTATTGGCTGGACTTTCCAAAGCACAGATCATCGACGGCATTAAGGCATTCGACAAGAAAGAACTACCCTCCCTGGAGCCTGGTGGGATGTGCTACATGATGTCGAGCCAAGGATACCTTGGCGACTCCGTCGGTCACTGGGTTCCCCATCTGATGTTTTACGTTCCACAAACAGACGGTGTGGTCTGGGGTGCGGATCTGCCCGGCTCCCCGGTTATGTTGAGTCCGCAATTTCAGGGCGCTCCGGAGCCAGTGACTGTGTTCATGATTCCGGTGCTCAAGTGGTCGGACGGAACGCCTGCACCCACGGATGCACACTGAGCGCTAAGCTCTGATCTCCATCCGCTGAGTGGCTTTCGACTCGAAAGAAGTTGCTGACCAGGGAGAAGATGCAACCCTAACGCAAAGGAGAAACAACATGAGTACCGCAGCACTGAAAAGTCAGGCATCAAGAGATGAAGCCGACATTCGGGCGCTTGTCGAGACATTCGACAAGGCCTTTCGTAACAAGGACGCCGCCGCGATCGTCGCCCCGTATGCGCAGGACGCGGTTGTTTATGATCTCGCGCCGCCGCTTTGCCATCGTGGGATGGACCTACAGGCAAAGCAGGCGTGGCTCGACACGTGGGAAGGGCCAATCGAACGTGAGTCGCGCGATCTCGAAATAACCGTGAGTGGAGCCTTCGCCTTCTGCCATGGATTCTACCGGCTTGGCGGAACTCCCAAGGCGGCGGGCCGGCCGATCAGTTTCTGGATGCGCGCGACGGTG
>JGI12635J15846_10000323_pt1 | contig 39390 bp, 24 predicted proteins | sample BlaSpr_A8_OM2_M2_FD_15846 | JGI IMG/M metagenome (IMG submission 15846)
ATTTGCATATCCGCCGGGCTTCCTCCATCATTAATAGTTTGGGTTACAGCTTTCCAGCCGGATGGCTGTGCCTTGTGTGGTCCACCTACGAACAAACTGAGGAAATTCATGGAAAAGCCAACAAGTATTGCCGCGCCGAAAGGAAAGCTGGGGGTGCTCCTGCCGGGCATGGGCGCGGTTGCAACAACCTTTATGGCGGGCGTGGAGCTTGTGCGCAAGAAGAAAGCGCAGCCAGTCGGTTCTCTGACGCAGATGGCGACGATCCGCCTGGGGAAGCGCACCGACGGCCGTTCGCCCCGCATTAAAGATCTTGTGAAGCTGGCCAGGCTGGAAGATATCGTTTTCGGCGGCTGGGATATTTTTCCGGATAGTTCCTACGAGGCCGCCGCAAAGGCCGGCGTGCTCGATCCGCATCATCTGGCGATGGTGAAAACGTTTCTCTCCAAGATCAAGCCGATGCCGGCCGCGTTTGACCGCGAATACGTGAAGATGCTGGACGGGAAGCACGTCAAGAAGGGCAAGAACAAATACGTAATCGCGCTGCAAATCAAGGACGACATCGCGAAATTTAAGAAAAAGCACGGATGTTCGCGCATGGTGATGCTGTGGTGCGGCTCGACGGAGATTTTCCTTACCCATGACGACGTGCACTCGACCCCCGAAAAGTTTGAGAAGGCGATGAAGGAAAATCACCACGCGATCGCCCCGTCCATGCTTTACGCTTGGGCCGCAATTACCAGCGGTATCGCTTACGGAAACGGCGCGCCGAACTTGAGTGTGGACATTCCCGCGTTGCAAGCGCTCGCTCAAAAGCACAACGTACCGATTGCCGGAAAAGACTTCAAGACCGGGCAGACCCTGATCAAGACCGTTCTGGCGCCGGCGTTCAAGGCCCGCATGCTGGGGTTGAACGGGTGGTTCTCGACCAATATTTTGGGCAATCGTGACGGGGAAGTCCTGGAGGATCCTGGATCGTTCAAGACCAAGGAAGAATCGAAGCTCGGCGCGCTCGAATTCATTCTGCAGCCGCATCTGTATCCCGAGCTTTACAAGAAGATCCACCACAAGGTGCGCATTAACTACTACCCGCCCCGCGGCGACAACAAAGAGGGTTGGGACAACATCGACATCTTCGGGTGGCTCGGCTATCCGATGCAGATCAAGGTGGACTTCCTCTGCCGCGATTCGATTCTTGCGGCACCGATTGTTCTCGACCTGGTTCTGTTCCTCGATCTCGCGCAGCGCGCCGGGATGCGTGGCATCCAGGAGTGGTTGAGTTTCTACTTCAAGTCGCCGATGACCGCCCCGGAACTCTACCCAGAGCACGACCTGTTCATCCAGTTGATGAAGCTGAAGAACACCTTGCGCTGGATGGTCGGCGAAGATTTGATCACCCATCTCGGGCAGGAATACTACGACTAGGTTGTTCGGATCAGATAATTCAGAGAAAAGGGCGCAGCTAGTCTGCGCCTTTTTCATTTCCTGGGTGTCTTGTCCAACTGAATTCTACAATCGCTCCGGTTTCTCCCACTTGCCTGATTGCGCGGAGCGGAACAGCGCCTCAATTACCGCCGTGTTGCACACCGCGTCTTCCATCGAATTCGGCACTTCGTGATTTTCGCGGATTGCCTTCGAGAACAAGTCGGCTTGAATCGTGAACTGATTGCAGATGGGCAGGGATTCAGTGACCTGGCTGGTGCCGCCGTACAAATCCTTCCCGTCGTCAATGAAGATCCGGCACGGCTTGTCGGTCGGCGCGTTAAACGGGATTTCGATGTCCAGGCGTCCCTCGGTGCCGAGGAATTGCATCCGCTGGTAGTAGATGAGTTGCGTGGACACCGTGAAAATGCATTGCCCGGTCGGGAATTCCAGAATGGCGGAGGTAAGCCGGTCCGTCTTGAAGCTGGGATCAAGCTCTACGCAAGCCATGACGCGGACTGGCTCTTCGCCAAAAATGAAGCGTGACATTCGGACCGGGTAACAGCCGATATCCATCATCGCCCCGCCCGCAGCCTCCGTCGAATTCCGCACATTTTCCGGATTGACGTTGAAGTAGCTGAATAAGCAGACGGCCGAGCGAAGTTTGCCGATGCGGCCTCCGCGGACAAGTTCCTGCGCGCGCAGCCACTGCGGATGGTTCCGCACCATGAAGGCTTCGCCAATTTTCACTCGATACTCGTCGCGAGCCTCGAGCAACCGCCGGGCCTCCGCGACCGTCCGGGCCACTGGTTTTTCGCAAAGCACATGCTTGCCGCGGCTGGCGGCGCGGATGGACCACTCGACATGCAAGTGATTGGGGAGGGGATTATAAATCGCTTCGATTTCAGGGTCGTTGATCAATTCTTCGTAGGAGCCATAGGCCTTGGGAATGGAGAATTCTTTAGCGAATTGCTGTGCCTTCTCGAGCGAGCGGGAAGCCACGGCGGTGACTTCGGCCAATTCGCACTGCAGCATGCCGGGCACCGTGCGCCGCCGGGCAATGGACGCGGCGCTCAAAATTCCCCATTTTACTTTTTTGGTCATTTGTTCCCCGATGATGTCAAAAAGCAAGAATCTTGACGAGCAGTCCCGCAAGCGCGCCGCCGGCCAGCGGCCCAAACACGGGAATTGCCGCGTAGTCCCATCCGGACCCGCCTTTTCCCGCGATCGGCAAAATCGCATGAGCGATTCTTGGCCCAAGATCGCGCGCAGGATTGATGGCGTAACCCGTCGGACCGCCCAGCGATAGGCCGACACCCCAGACCAGACTGCCCACGAGATACGGCCCAAGTCCGGCAGCGGGACCCGTGGCCGCCACATTCTTTGAAAAAATCGCGAAGACGACAAACACAAGAGCAAATGTGGCGATGACTTCGCTCAAAAAGTTCGCAGGGAAGTTGCGGATCGCGGGAGAATTGCAAAACACCCCAAGCTTCGCGGCCTGGTCGGGGGTCTCCTTCCAATGTGGAAGAAAGTGAAGCCAGACCAACGTCGCTCCCAGGATTCCGCCGAGCATTTGCGCAGTGAAAAAAGAGAGCAAATTCGAAAAGTCCCCGCTGCGAATCGCCAACCCGAGGGTAACGGCGGGGTTCAAATGCGCGCCCGGACTCCCGCACGCAATCGCGGTGAAGACCCCCGCAATCACGGCCATCGCCCATCCCGTGGTGATAACAATCCACCCTGAATTTTCCGCCTTCGATTTCTTTAACAGGACGCCAGCAACCACGCCGTCACCCATCAGGATCAAAACCAGCGTGCCCATAAACTCCCCGAACCAGGGTGAGAGCATTTAGAAGTCCTCCGCAGAATATCCACGCCATTCTATTTCCCACAGTTTCGCGCAAAGAGCAAACTGTAGGGTTCATCGCGTTTCCAATCAAAAAAGTGATTGCGACGTCCGTTCGAGGGAAGTGTGCGGCGCGCGCCGGGCAAAACTCACGCGCCGGCGGCGGCAGCCTTGCGAGTAGGCAAATTGATCTGCGCGATGAGTTCCGTTCCCGAGTCCGAAGACGAGTTTATGAAAAGCTCTCCACCCACAAGGCGAAGGCGTTCCCGCATGCTGGTCAGGCCAATCCCGGCAGGTGGAGCGCCGGGATCGAATCCAACTCCATCGTCCGCTACGCAGAGACTCATTGTTTTACCGTGCATCCCAACTTTCACAAACGCGGTAGTGGCGCCGCTATGTTTGACCACGTTGCTAAGGGCTTCCTGTGCGATGCGGAACATGCAGAGTTCGACGGGTTCGGGGAGCCGATCCACCTGGCAATCCACGTTCAGTTCGATTGTAAGGCGATGCTGGGCCGCCAACTTGTCACAAAGTTCTTTCAGCGCCGAAGCGAGTCCCAGATATTGGAGTCGCGAAGAGTGCAAATCGTGGGACAGTTTGTGGATGCCCGTTGCCAGTTCGGTGGCCAATTGAGAAACAATATCCGCCAAGCCGCTGGCCGAATCGTGCAATCCTCGCGCCAGTGTCTCGCGCAGCGCGCACAAGTCCGCGGCAATCGCGGCCGCTTGCTGACCAATGTCGTCATGGAGTTCCCGGCTGATTCGTCGCCGCTCATCTTCCTGGGCTTCAATCAGGCGACCGGTGAGCGTCACCAGTTCCTGGTCGCGCTGTTTCAGAGCGGAAATGTCCTTGATCATGCCAATGATAAACGGTTGGCTGCCGTCCTGAGGTTTCAGCAGGGAAATGCTCACGCGCCCCCACATAAGCGTTCCGTCCTTTCGAAAAAAACGCTTGTCGATCTGATAGCTCGAGCGCTTGCCGGCGCAAAGTTCGTTGAAAAGGGGCGCCTCGGCCGCGAGGTCCTCCGGATGCGATAGCTGCGCACAGCTCATTTGATGCAACTCCGCCTCGGTGTATCCAAACATGGCGCAAAACGCTGGATTCACAATGGTGAGTTCCCCCTCGAGAGACTCCAGCGCCACTCCGACCGAGGCCTGCTCAAACAACTGCCGAAAACGATTTTCGCTTTCCGCGAGGGCACCTGACGCAAACTTATGTTCCTGAATCATGGCCGCGAGCGGCATCAACGGAACCGTCAGCAGGATCCAGAATAACTGCATGGACTCGACTTTCGTGATCGAAGAATCCTGTGCAAATGGCCCGTCCCCGCGGTAAGCCCGCCAGAAGGAAACGCAGACAACCGCCGCGATCGCCAGGCTATTGCCCGCGGGACCAAACCGAATCGCGGCCCACAGCAGCAGCGGCAGGGAAGTCAGAAATGCTGCCGGCTCCCAGCTTGGGCTCGCGTACCCCGACCCAAAAATCAGGTAGCCGGTCGCCAACAGCAGGACCGCGAGCGCGAATGCTTCCGCCAACTGGCTGGACTTCAAAGTTCGAATCCAGAAACGCCCGCGCGATGCAAACAGCAGAATCACCGGCACGAACACCAGGAACGACACCGTGTTGGTCAGCCAGATGCGGCTCAGCGAATGCCAGAAACTCACCGACCACCCGTGCAGCCGGATCGTTTCCTCCGAACAAATGGTGTTTACCGCCGTCACCAGTCCCATCGCCGCAATGCCCGGCACGAGAATGGCTGCCCCCAGAAAGACCAGCACATCGTGCAGGTGATCAAAGCTGAAGAGCGAAGGTCCCAGGCGCTTCAGGACTGCGGCCGCGGCCACCGCAAGAACGGTGTTGTGTGCGATCTGAAACATCATCCACATCGCCCCGATGTGATACGCCCAGTGCACCAACATGTGCGCTGGAACCACCGCCAGCAGATACATCCACCAGCGGCGAACGGGTGTCAGCAGCAACGCGGTCACCAGGACGGCGTTGGTAGGCCAAAGCGCCGCTTTTGTCGAGCCGCTGAACCGCAAACTCAGGCTGGTTTTGGCAGCGAGGTAATAGCTTATGGCAACGATCAGCAGACTGACAGCCAGATGCGCGTTGGCTCCTGTCAAGGCGGACTTTACGGCACCCAGAAAAGCGGAAAGAGAGGACGCGAAATCCTGCGGGGCTTCGCCGGGCTGAGCGATTCCGTTCAGGCCGGGTGACTTTTGGAATTGCTGAGCATCCGGTGGAGACATGGTAGCAATCCTGTCCACACAATCTGAATCAACAAACCACTCGCACCGAATCTAGTGCCGCGGATTCTACAAGAACGCCGGTATCAAAACAATCGCAAAGAGCGGAGTACAAACGCTCCGCCGGAACCATGGAACACGTAGGATGCAAAACAGTCTCCAGGCTCTGGTGGCCAGTTGTTATCCGTCCAACGCAGGACGGTGGCCGCAACGTCTGGTTCGGGAGGGGTCGGAGGAGTTGGCGGAGTCTAGTTCTTTAACGCATCTTTTTCGTGGTGGGTTGCGGCGAACTAGTATGGAGTTACTCGCTTCACAAATTAGTTCGTTCTTTGTTCCGTCGTGCTACATTTTTCTTCGGTCGCTTGCAGTATCGGCAGCGGGTGCTTGGCCTGATTGCTTACCCTGCGCTGCGCATTGTTCCTCCCGATCTTCACCGAAGCTTTGAAAATCGTCCCAACGGCAAGGATGCCCGCGAGTTTGTGCGCGGCAACGCTAGCCAGTCCCATGGACGCGATGCATCCGCAGGACGAGCAATCCGGAGTGCCGCCAAACTGGCAGGGAGTAATCTTTGTCACCAGATCCGCCGAAAGGGTTTGTGTCGTCAGCGCGAACACACAATCCTCGGGACGATGCGGCGGATTGGCGAACTGCTCGATCACCACCTCGGGCATGTCCAGCTTCGGAAACTGCCTGCGCAGTTGCTTCATGTCTGCGATCGCCTGCGTCCGCTCCGCTCTGGTCAATATCTCCGGCATCTGATCGCCCACTTGGGGAGTGAACACGCTGAACCATACCTTTTTGATCTCGGGGCGCGGCGTCCAGAATTCCAGGAATTCGCGCAGGTACCCGGGCCGTTTCATCATTTGTCCGGTGATGGTGCAATGTACCGTGACCCTCTGGTCCGCGATATTTTTCAGGATCCGATCGTAGGTTGCCGGTGCTCGCCGGGCGTCGTGCTCGGGTTGTAACCCGTCGATGGACACGACAACGTGCAAGTGCGGAAGGCTCGCCCATGTTGGTCCCATGGTTCGAAAGGCGCTGGTAACAATCTGTACATGGATTCCGCGCGCCAACAGCAAAGGGATCATCAACTCCAGTTCGCGATACCTGACCAACGGATCGCCCCCGACAATGGATAAATGCAAGGGCTGCAGCCGGTCGACAACTTCCAGGACGCCGTCCACCAGGACTTGCCCCCTTCGATCGTTCAATTCGCGCAATGTCCGTCCTCCCCCGAGGTGGGCATCGTCGTACGCATAGCAACCCGGGCATTTCAATGGGCACTCACGCGTGATTTCAATCGAAAGGGAGGGGTATTCCCCCTTGAGGATTTTTCCCCACGCTTGCAGGATTTGCAAAGTCTGCACTTCTGGTGGCCTTTTCTGAACGCATGCAATTGCGCAAGATGTGGATGCGTTCCTTGTTTTCGAATCTCTCTGGACAAACTGCCGCAAAGAGATGTTGCGCGGCCGCAACGTCTCCCGGTTGGGGAAAGAGCGGGTGGGGCGAGTAAAGATTAGGATAACAAACTGAAGAGCAATCTGTCGCTGGGCATCTTGAACCTTGCAAGCGTTGCGAGCTCAACCGGTCGATGCATCACCATCTGGTATAAAGCTGTTTTCAAAGGTGGTGTTTATGATCCAAGGGAAACGGTTTGGGCTTTCGGCGGTGCAGAAGTGCGACATGTGGCGCCGTTGGAAGGCGGGACAGTCGTTGCATGAGATCGGGCGCGCCTTCGGCAAGGAGCATTCGTCGATTCGTTGTCTGGTGTCGCGCAACGGTGGGTTTGTTCCGGCGGTCCGGCGGCGCTCGCTCTTCGCGCTCACGCTGCGTGAGCGCGAGGAGATCTCTCGAGGGATCGTTTCTGGTTCATCGATACGGGCGATTGCCAAAGGCCTGGACCGAGCAGTGTCGACCGTGAGCCGGGAAGTCGCACGTCATGGTGGCCGTTGTGTGTATCGAGCCAACGAAGCGGATTCTGATGCCTGGGAGTCGGCCTTGCGGCCCAAGCGGTGCCTTCGTTCGATCAGCGTCAAGTTGCAGAAGATGGTTGCGAGTAAACTGATTCTGGACTGGTCGCCGCAACAGGTTTCCGGTTGGCTGAAAACCCAGTATCCCGATGACGAGAGCATGCGTGTGTCCCACGAGACCATTTACCGAAGCCTATTCAGTCAAGCGCGCGGAGTGCTGAAGAAAGAGCTGATGGGGTATCTGCGATCCAAGCGCCGCATACGCCGCTCGCAGCACTCTCGCATCTTTAAAGACTCGCGCGGTCAAATTGCAGATGCTATCTCCATCAAGGAAAGGCCCGCGGAAGTTGCGGACCGCGCCATACCGGGTCATCGGGAGGGTGATCTCCTGAGCGGCTCAAGGAACAGCCATATTGTGACCCTGGTGGAACGCCATTCGCGTTTTACCGCGCTCGTAAAGGTGCCCAGCAAAGACACGGCGGTGGTCGTCGCTGCACTGAGTCGGCAGATTCGCAAACTCCCAGCTACCCTGCGGCGCTCGTTGACCTGGGATCGCGGACTGGAGATGGCCAAGCACAAGACCTTTACCGTGGCCACGGATGTGAAAGTCTATACCTACGATCCGGTAGGCAACCGCCTCAGCAATCTATCCGGCTCCGGTTGGAGCAACAATACTTCCGACGAACTCACCTCGCGGCCAGGCATCACCTACACTTGGACGCTAGGAGTGTACGGTTGCTTCGCAATCGGACCAATAGGCGGGCAGATTTTGGTGTATCGGATTTATCGAGAACGCATCGCCGCCAAATAGCTGATCGAGGCGGAGTGTGATTTGGGCTGGCCCGGCCCACGCGGATGACGCATCTTTTGGAGAGATACCTGTGAGTGGCTGTCGCGTTTCATTGAAACATCCCCTCCAATCGGCGGTACGTTTTATCCTTGGTGCCCTCGTTGTAGGCTTTGCGCATGTACGAATTCTTTTTCTTGATGAGTTCCTGTGTCAGCTCTGCCTTCTCTGCCGTGGTCGCCGCGTCCCATACCGCTAATGCTTCCCGCATCGGCAACCGCGTAAAACGGGCTTGGAGCGGCGTCAGCCTCGCGTTCCACAGAATTTCCCTGCGATCATTCGGGGAAAAGAACGTGAGGTCCGAGTTCCGGCCCGCGCGAATCTCATCCTCCATACGCAATTTCTGTAAATGCTGCGCCAACTGGCTGGAATCAACTGACCCGGACGGGGCACGGTTGATGCTAATTGCCCAGCGAGTTTTTCCGCCTGCGTGCGAAAAATATAGTTTTCTCCACCCAGCGTTTGCGTACTTCATACGCGAAGGAATCGATACTCAAATCCTTCGCCCATCAGCAGTTGCACTCGCCGCGGCGCTGGTCTGCCTTGTTCTTGCCCATTACATAGCCTGGCCTATCCTGCATCTGCAGAGCGCATCGCGCCGCATTGCAGGCGGAGATCTCACCGCCCGAGTCCGGGCCCGGCTCACAAGCGGGAGAGACGAAATTGCGGACCTCAGCAAAGACTTCAATCGAATGGCCGACCAGATTGAAACACTTCTTCGCTCCCAAAGCCAATTGTTGCAGGCTATTTCCCATGAGATACGCTCGCCTCTGGCGCTGCTGACATTGGCAGCAGGACTTGCCAAGGCTAGTAGCGCTCCTGAATCGGATGGCTTGCTCAAGCGAATCGAGACCGAAGCTGAACGGATCGAGCAGATGCTGTCGCAGCTTTTGACACTCGCTCGTCTCGATCGCGGAGCTACGTCGTTCCCAAAAATCCCAGTCGAGCTGTCACTTCTTCTCTCGGATATCGTTTCGGACGCCAGCTTTGAGGGTTCTGCTACGAAGCACTCGGTCATTCTTACAAATGCGGATCCCTGCCTGGTTGACGGTTCGGACGCTCTTCTGCGAAGCGCGATTGAAAATGTCATTCGTAACGCCATTCGGTACACGCGCGATTCGTCGACCGTGGAAGTCAGCCTGAAGCTGGATAACACCGCAGGACAAGAGTTGGCGGTCATTCACGTGACCGACGAGGGGCCAGGGATTCCCTCTGCTGAACTCTCGCAAATCTTCAAACCTTTCTATCGCGTGAGTAGCGCCCGGGAACGCGAGACCGGCGGCACCGGGCTCGGCCTCGCCATTACCCATCGCGCCGTTCATCTGTATCATGGCAGCGTTGCAGCGCGGAATCGGACCGAGGGGGGCCTAGATGTCGAAATCCGTCTGCCGGTATTCCCCGTCCTGCCCCACCAATTGCCCCCAACGGATGGCGTCTTAACTAACGCCTAGAGGTAAGGTCACGCGTTTATCCGCGTGGCGAGCAGGGGCCCTTGATTTTCAAGCTACTTCGCGGGTCGCTACAGAGGTCTTGTTGACCGTTGTCTTGGGCTTCGGAGAGGGAAACCAGCCGACCCTTCGGTTTTTGCCCAAAAGGTTTTGTAGTTCAAGCCGAGTCCTGCAGCCAAATTGTTGTCAGCAGGAGGGCCAGTTCCTTTGGCGACAATAAGACTTGAACCCGCGGCCTCTGCCGTGACAGCGGGTTTTAAGTACTTTCAACGACATGGAAGAGCACCGACGGCACCGCAAGTCATTGGAAGTACGTCGAAGGCAACGTTATTGTGCATCGCGATGTGTATCGCGTCGACTTCTGCAGAGCATGCCGAGTCGGCCGGTTACACGCTTTACTGTTCGGCGGGATTCTAGATATATCAAGAGGGCGAGGAAGAAGGCGCTGGCGACGCTGCCGCAGGCGGAGCAGATCGCTTCTTTTCTTCACCATTGCCCTCGCGATGCTGCATCGCCTTTTCCAATTCCTTCTGGTGATCTGTAAGCAGAGCATGAATCTTGTGGTGCGTGTCGTCGCTGATAGCGTGAATCTGCGGACCGAGCTCCTGCCGCGATGCTTTCGGATTCTTATCGAGCAGCGCCTGAATCCGATCGTGGTGCTCCTGAAGCAGAGGCTGGACCTGCTGCTGTTGTTCCGAAGTCAACTCCAGATCTTTCGTTAGTTGAGCAAGTTTCCGGTCGATCGATTCCGGGGTATGGATATGCTGAAGCTGCTGACGCGCTGAGGGCTGCTGTGCCTCATTGTCCTGAGCGACGGCAGGACCGGCCATTCCGAGACTGAGCAGAGTCCCGTATGCAAGCGTGAAAGTTCGATTTCGCATGAACAGCAACCTCCTTGAGGATCCTCGGCGCAATCCCAGCCGAGACTCTCATCTGAATAGACGGGCAATTCGACAAGAAAGTTGCATTTGGTCTCCGTAAACGTCCTCGTGGCCCGTTGATTTGCAGAAGTACGCGCAGAGCGAGTCCAGCCGAGGTGTCTTCGAGGGAGAGGAGTACACTGCCGTATTCGGGAAAGGACACCCGACAGGCTTGAAACCAGTTGAGTCTCGCCTAAACTAGCCATATGCGGAAAGTAGTCATCGTCGGACCGCCTCCCGTTCAAGTCCTCGACGTAACTGGCCCATTAGAGGTCTTTTCCAATGCGCCTGAATACGAGATTCAACTTGCAAACCCCGGCCCTGAACGAGCTCTTCAGACCAATCGCGGCGTCATGCTCGCCGACGCAACTCCGATCGCCGACGTCCACGGTCCCATCGATACCCTTGTAATCGCCGGAGGTCCCGGCGCAGAAAGCGGCAGTTACGATCCCAACTTCATCGCCTGGATCTCGAAAGTCGCAAGGGAGTCACGTCGCGTCGCATCCATCTGTAGCGGCGCGTTCCTTCTCGCGGAAGCGGGTCTCCTCAACGGGAAGCAAGCCGTTACGCACTGGAACTTCTGCGACCGTCTTGCCAAGGAATATCCCAAAGTCGTTGTACGGCCCGAACCAATTTATTTGCGCGATGGCTCTATCTACACATCGGCTGGTATCACCGCCGGCATCGACCTCTCGCTCGCTTTGGTCGAAGAAGATCACGGGCACGAGACAGCTCTCAAGATCGCGCGTTTCCTCGTCATGTTCCTTGTACGTCCGGGCGGACAAGCACAATACAGCCACATGCTCTCGCATCAGGCCGTCACCTCGCAACCATTGCGCGAGCTTCAGGTATGGATGCTCCAACACCTTCGCGAAGACCTTACTGTCGAATCGCTCGCCGAGCGCATTGGTATGAGTGCCCGCCATTTCACGCGCGTCTGCCTCCGCGAGACTGGAATGAACCCCGGCCAGTTCGTTGACCGTATGCGCGTCGAAGCGGCGCAACAAATCATCGATAGCTCCTCTCGCGGACTCAAGGAGGTGGCCGATACCTGTGGCTTCAAATCTGCAGACGCGATGCGCCGCACGTTCCTTCGCGTCCTTGGCGTTACGCCAGCTGAATACGCCAAGCGTTTCAAGAGCACACTCGCGAGGGGGGGCAGTCTCCTAAATTGCAATGTCCTAAATTGCTGTAATCATGTCGTGGCGTCCGCACACTGCGAGCTCTAGCCTGAATATGTAAGCAAATCACGCAGGAGAGCCTTCATGACTATAGCAATCAGGACTTCGCAAGCAGCACTCATCTCGGGTATCAGCGTTCCCGACAGCAAACTTGCCAATGAAATTACGGAATTCATCCGCGACACAGAATCAACTTTGCTGTTCAATCACTCCAGTCGCGTCTACTACTTTGGGGCGCTCGCAGGCCGGCGCCGTGGCCTCAAATTCGAGGCCGAACTTCTCTACGCCAGCGCTATGTTCCACGACATCGGTCTCGTACCTGCTCACAGCAGCGCCGCGGACCGTTTTGAAGTTGATGGAGCAAATGCCGCGCGTGACTTCCTGCGCCGCCATAATATCTCTGAGCAGGACATCGACCACGTATGGACAGCGATTGCACTTCACACCACGCCCGGCATTCCTCAGTACATGCATCCGGTCGTCGCCCTCGTAACGGCCGGGGTTGAAATGGATGTGCTCGGAATCGACTACACCAGCTTCACAGACTCCGACCGGAACGCAGTCGTTGAGGCGTACCCGCGTACAACCCGATTCAAAGAGGATATCCTGCAAGCTTTCTACGACGGCATCAAACACAAGCCTGAAACTACCTTTGGAAACGTGAAAGCAGACGTCCTCGCAGACAAGGATCCCAATTTCCACCGTGGCAATTTCTGCAGTGTGATCCGCAACTCCTCGTGGCGTGGCTGATCCAGCGAGAAGTCTATATTCCAAAGAAGTGCGAGCCCACATCTCAACTACAGAGATGTGGGTTCAGGTACATCGTGCGCCTATGCACGATGGAATCCGCTGCGTTAGCCCTTGTCACGGTGGAGACCACTGCAAAAATGAGGGAGAGTTCTACGCCAGTGACCTCGTAGACCGAAAAACCACTAAGAGCGAGAGATTCCTTGGAATGCCGTCCTGTCCATTGATTTAGACAATAAATACCTACGAGCGTCTTACAAAAGCAGACGAATCTTTACAATTTCTCCAAAGGAAATCCCCGTAGAGTGGAGGTCGGCAGAAAAGGCGGTCGAGTGAAAGTACGAAGCAACCCTTTGAACGCCCTAGTGATTCCATAGTGTTTATGAATTCCAACGGAAAATCCCTTTTGTGAGCCGCACCAAAGCAATAATTCAAATTCTAAAGACGTATCTCAACCGAGATCTCGGTTTGGCGTGTCTATTGGCGATACTGGTGGCCGGAGGTTGTGGCGGAAGCGGGGGAGCCAACTCCACGACCACGAATCCAGTCGTGGTTACACTCTCACCCACGAGCGCGGATGTAATCACATCCACTTCGGTTCAATTCACTGCGACAGTAACGGGCACGACAAATACGAAGGTTACTTGGACGACGGCAGTGGGGACAATCAGCAACACCGGGTTGTATGCCGCGCCTGCGATTGTGCCAAATCCTGCGGTCACCACCGTCACAGCCACTTCGGTGGCAAACCCTACCTATGCTGCGGCCGCACAAGTTACGATTCAGCCCGGTCCCAACGCCATTTCCATGACGCTTTCGCCGGTCTCTGGCACGGTGGCCAGTTTTGGAACCTTGCAATTTGCGGCCAGCATCCCAGGTGACAACAACACTGCAGTGACGTGGTACGTGAACGGCATCCAAGGTGGGAGTCAGTCGGCCGGTTACATCACCGCTACTGGCTTGTTCCTGGCACCAGGCGGCGTGCCGACAACGACGAGTGGCAACACCACTAAAGCCACTACCGCCGCGATCACCGCGGTGCTCAATGACAATTCGGCTTACAGTGCGACCGCAAACGTGGCGATTCAGCCAAGCAACCAGTCTTCCCAGAGTATCCCCATCGATTTGGGAACATCGGGAGGGAATCTGAACGACAGCAGTTCGGACAAAACTTTGATCACTTGTTGCGGAGGAACACTTGGGGCATTACTTGCGGCGAACAACACGCAGTATATCCTGAGCACGAATCACACCTTGGCTCGCAGTGATGCAGCGAACACCGGCGATTCCATCGTGCAACCAGGCCTGCTGGACGCGAACTGCGACACAACACGTGTCATCACAGTTGGAACTCTCTCGAAGTTCTTCTCGCTGAAGAGCTCTCAATTGCCAAACATCGATGCCGCCATCGCGCAGGTCGTGAACGGAGAAGTCGATCCAAACGGCAAAGTCCTGTATCTGGGAGACGTCGTCGACACAAACGGCATTCCCCTGGCGGCGCCGCCCCACACGGGCTCCGGGCTGTCTGCGAATTCCAGTCTGATCGGCAGGCAAGTCGCAAAGAGCGGCAGAACGACCGGGCTTACCTGCTCCACCATAGACTCCGTCGGCGTGTCCCTGACAGTGGAGTACGTGCAGAATTGCGATGGGACAGGTACGCCAATCAACGTGGAATTCTCTGGTCAAATCGACGTGGCGGGAAGCGCTTTCAGTGCGCAAGGAGACTCGGGAGCACTCGTCGTGTCACAAGATACCGCGGATCCTGTCGGACTACTCTTCGCTTCCTCTGATTCAAGCAGTCTAGCCAACCCGATTTCGGATGTGCTGAACTATTTCACGGACTCAAACGGCAATCCCGCCACAGTTGTGGGCGGCGCCGCACATTCGGTGATCGGTTGTGCTCTGCCAACCTCGCCGTCCGCGATTGCCGCAGCCGTGACAACGACGCCAACGAGCGCCGCGATTCAAAATGCCACCAAGGTCAGGGATGCGCACATGTCGGAAATCCTCGGCCACACAGAGGTTCAAGCTGCTGGGGTAGGTTCCAGTCACGACAATCCTTCCGAAGCCGCGATCCTCTTGTTTATCGCGAAAAATCAAGCCCACACAGACCTGCCCCGGCAAATCGATGGAGTTCGCACGCGAATTGTTGAAGTTACGGCCTCTCCACGCTACGGTGCTCTTTCCGAATCAGAGAGCGCAAAAATGGAGCAGTCCGCGGTTTCCTCCCCCTCCGCTTGGGTGTTTTCCGAATCGGAATTCAACCGTGCAAAAACCGTCCATGCGGCGCGCGCGGCCACGCTGCTAAAGCAAAGCGGCGTGCAAGGCGTTGGGATCAGTCCGAGTCTTGATGCTTCGGGAGAGGCTGCGCTGATGGTATTCCTTACCCGTGGCGTGGCACATGATGCGATTTCACCCGTGATTGACGGTCTCCGCACCCGCGTGCGAGAATCCACCCGATTCCGGGCAAACTACGGGGCCTCGCCATCCACTCGAAGCTGTCATTTGCCTCCAAAGAAAACTGACCGGGCCAATTCGCAAACCAAACCCTAGCTGTAGCGCAGCGAACTTCGAAATTCGTGCCTGAGTCACGGATGGACGTCTGCCATCTCTAAGCGCAGGACCGTGCTTAAGGGTAGGGAGTACCGCATCTCAAGACGTCAATGAAAGCGAGAAAGAATCTCTGGCGTTCAGAAAGTGCGGATTTGTTGAGAAGGATCCAGACTTTTGAAATTGTCCCCTTGGACTTTGCCAAGCGGCAGCCGCACCTCGATCTTCAAGCCGCCCCGAGCCATGTTCATGGCGCGAATGGTTCCGCTGTGAAGATGGACGGTGCGCTGTGCGATAGAGAGCCCCAAACCTGTGCCACCTGTTTCGCGATTCCGGGAATCCTCAACCCGGAAAAAGGCTTCGAATATGTCACTCAGATGAGCCGGTGGAACGCCTGGACCGTAGTCTCTTACGGAAAGGATGGCATGCCAGGCTCCAGCGGAGAATTGTTTTGAAAGATCCATTTCCACAGCAGTGCCCTCTGGCGTGTAGCGCATCGCGTTCCGTATCAGATTCTCCAAGACGCTGTGCAACAGATCCTCGTTCCCCACGATCGTGCAGGATTCGGCATGCAAAACCTTCACGCTTCGCCCGTTCTGCACTGCTTCCAAAGCCGCCTCGTCGGCAGCCTGGTGGACCAGTTGGGCTAGGTCAATTTGCGATTTGTCGGGCAGGTCGGGCAGAGCCTCCAGGCGTGACAAACGCAAAAGATTGCCGATCATGTCGTTAATTTTTTCAGCCTCGAGTTCGATTCTTCGATGTGCGTGAAGAGAAGAAGAGTCCGCACCTTCCCTTGCAAGATCGAGTGCGACACGGAGGCGCGTTAGCGGCGATCGAAGTTCGTGCGAAATATCACGCAAGAGGCGGCGTTGCGATTCCAACAGGGATTGCATGCGCTCCGCCATGGCATTGAAATCGATTCCAAGGTCTCCCAGTTCATCGCTTCTTCGGCATACGCTGGGTGCTATCCTGGCGCGCAAATTTCCACCGGCCAGCGCGCGAGTGGCGGCGCGCAATTCGCTAACCGGTGAGCTTATATAACGCGCAAGCCAAAAACAGACAAAGCCACCTGCTCCTAGGACTGCGAGAATTCGAATGATTTGGGTACGAGGACGGGCATTTAAAAGGGGCGGGACTGACAAATTGGGGCTGATCGCCAGCGCATAGACATACCGGTGGCCGCTTGGGCCATCAACCCGAACCGCCGCTTCATGATTTTTTCTGTCACCCGCAAATTCCACTTTCCCGGACTGCTTGGCGCGTCTGGCAAGCTCCCTGATTTCAGGTGAGGAAGGTTCTTCCCCAAGATCTTCCCCCTGGTCGTCCAAGAGATGAATCTGAATGCGGAACGGACTCCCTTCCTTCTTCCCATATTGTTTTAATGCCTGGGGGCCTCTTTCTTCGAAAACTTCGACGATTCTCTCTGCCTGGGGAGGCAACAACGTGGCCAGCTCTTGGCGCCAGGGGTTGCCCAGCGACTGGTCCTCTGTTTTCGCGACGACGAATCCCAGGGTGACGCCAACCGCAATCATAGCGATCCAGAACCAGACAAAAATCTTCAGGTAAATGAATCGCATATTAAGTTGTTAGTCCGAAATTCTCCCTGCGGGATAGGCGCACATGTAACCCACGCCTCGGATCGCCTTGATTCTTTCCGAGCCGTCTGGAAACCGGCCAAGCTTACGGCGCAGATGACTGATGTGCAGATCAATGCTCCGGTCCATGGGAGAAAAGAACCGGCCGAAAGCATCCTGAGCCAACTCGTCACGCGAAACCACTTGTCCTGCATTTTTCAAGAGCACGCGAAGGAGCTCAAACTCCGCCGTTGTCAGATGCAAAACTGAATCGGCGCACCGAACCGCACGGGCGGCGGGATCGAACAGCAAGTCGGCATGCTTCACGGAATCGAACCTGTTTATGTTCCGACTCGCAAGTCCTTGCGCCCTCCGAAGAACCGCATTTAGCCGCGCGGTAAGCTCTCGAGGATTGAATGGCTTGGCGAGGTAGTCATCTGCTCCAACCTCCAAGCCGAGAATGCGGTCAATCTCTTCGCCCTGGGCTGTCAAAATGAGAATGGGAATGTTTGATTTTGCGCGGATCCGCTGAAGCAGATCCAAACCCATGATGCCCGGCAACATAAGATCCAGGACCACGGCAAGATAGTTGCCCGAGAATATGCGCTCAAGCGCATCACGGCCGTCGTGCACTGATTCGACTTCAAAGCCGACTCGACCGAGGTACTCATTTAAGAGATTGCACAACGAAATATCATCATCGACGAGCAAGATGCGTTTCATTTGTGCAGTTCGTGGCGCGATTAGAGTCGTACCGGAACCTTTGATGATGCTGGAGACCATAGGCTGAGTCCTATTGCAAAATAAGACGTTTTAACGACCTTTCTAGTTTTCCCATTTACCCCGTGAAAAGTTCCTGACCCGAGAGATGCTTTTCTCCTGATAGGGGTTGTCTTTACAGAACTTTACAAATGGTGACGCATCTAGACCTTCTTTCAGCCATCCCTGCAGTAACCTCTGTCGTCTCACAGCAGGCAGTGCGTCTGTCATCACGGACGACGAAGCAGATTCCAATTTCAGTTGTGATCAGGCTACGCGCGGGGCGTGCTCTTGCTTAAGGGACTATCGGGGAAGGTGGACGGGGTTTGGCACTTGGTCGGTTACGTCGTTTTGCTGATTGTTGGTGGGGCAGCTTTTGCCGCGGGCGCAAACGCTCAGGGGGTGGCTGTGATTGAGCGTGTCGATTTTGTGGGCAACCGGCGCATCCGGACGGACACCTTGCAGACCCGAATATTTAGCCGGCCCGGCGACCCATACAACGAAGAGTCGTTGCGCAGGGATTTTCAGGCCCTCTGGAATACCCAGTTGTTCGAGGATATCAAGCTTCTTGTGGAAGAATCAGCGGTAAAGCCAGGCAAATGGATCGTGGTTTTCGAGGTCAAGGAACGTCCCATTATTCGGCGCATCCGCTATGAGGGCATCCATTCGATTTCAGAGTCGGACATCCTGGACCGTTTCAAGGAGAAAAAGGTTGGCCTGACGGTGGAAAGCCAATTCGACCCGACACGCATCAAGAAAGCCGATGTGGCGCTGAAGGAGCTGCTCGGTGAGCACGGTCGGCAATTCGCAAAGGTCACGCCGGAGTATGAGCGTATCGCCTCCAGCAACGCGGTGATTCTTACATTTCGAATCGACGAAGGGCCCAAGGTCAAGGTCGGAAAAATATTATTCACGGGCAATCACGCCTTCAGCGATCGAAAACTGATTCGGGCCATGCGGCATGACCGGCCATATTCCATCCCTTTGTACTTCACGCAGATCAACGTGCTCGCCAAGACGTACGACCACGAAAAGCTGATCGAAGATCTGGAAGTTGGGATCAGGGGGTTGTATCAGGACAACGGCTATTTCAAGGCGGTGATAAGTGATCCCGTTCTTCAAAACGTCGATTCCCGGGAGAACCGCTATGGCATTCCCCTCGCTGGCAAAGTGCCCGGCAAAGCGGTCAACATCACCATCCCTATAGAAGAGGGTGATCGCTACACCATGGGGACTCTAAAGGTCGTCAGCTCGGATCCCGACAAATCTCTCTCTCTGAAGGCAGACGCCCTCAAAAACGCGTTTCCACTCAAGCCAGGTGATGTTTTTTCAGCCAGCAAAGTTCGCAAGGCCATAGAGGACTACGGCAAAATCTATGGTCAATACGGGTTCATCGACTTTGTTCCGCAGCCCGACACCGAGATTGACGAAGCCACCAAACGAATCAACATGACCATGCGATTCGACGAAGGCAAGCAGTATTACGTTCGGCGGATCGAATTCACTGGGAACACCACGACGCGCGACAAGGTGATTCGCCGCGAACTGTTGATTGATGAAGGCCAGTTGTTCAACAAGCGCGCCTGGGAAATCAGCATCCTGCGCTTGAACCAGCTTGACTACTTTGACCGGATTGAGCCGGAGAAGGCCGTCGACATCAAGCGCAACACCAAACAAGGCACCGTCGATCTGAACCTGAAATTAAAAGAGAAAGGGAAGCAGTCGATCGGCCTTAATGGCGGTTTGAGCGGCCTCGCCGGCGGTTTTGTGGGCCTTACGTATCAAACAAACAATTTTCTTGGGCTGGGCGAAACCCTTAGCCTCAGCGGGCAGTTTGGAGAGCGGCAAACCAATTTCCTTTTTGGGTTCACGGAACCCTACATTTTCGATCGGCCCATCAACACTGGCTTCACCGCATTCTTCAACCGCTATAAATACAACCAACAACAGGAACTTTCCATCCTGCAGAACCAGCAGGTAAGTATCAATCCGACGACGGCGCAGAACTACACGCAAAATTCCAAAGGCGCCACGGTGTTTGCGAGCTATCCCCTCAAGAAATTTTCCTTTGCCCGGTTGGGTGTGACCTACAGCTATACGATCACGGACATCACCGGACTTTCGAACTCTGCCGAGGTGCTCTTTCAAACCTTGCAATACCGCTCTTTCGCCGGCCCCAGCGCCTTGCAAGGAATCAAATCTAGCAAGATCACTCCGACTCTCTCTTATAACACGATCGATAATCCCAACAATCCCACTCATGGCAAGAGCCTCTTCTATTCGGTTGCCATTGAGGGGCTTGGAGGAAATACCAGGTCGGTAACTCAGGTTTTTGAAGCCAAGTACTTTCGCCCGGTAAACCATCGCCGCAACGTTTTGGGTTTCCGTTTGCAAACTGCATTCACCACGGGTTACGGCGGGGTTGAGGTTTCTCCCTACAGCCGCTTCTATACGGGCGGCGAGGACAGCGTTCGAGGCTTCGACATCCGCACTATCTCGCCCATCGCATTCGTTCCCGTGGAGACTAGTTCCAACATTTCCTTCCAGCTGCCGAATACCCTCAGCGGAGGCGGCGTACCGCTTACAAAGACTCTCTCCGTTCCTTTGCTTACCTACACCATTGTGTATCCGGGCGGCGACACGCAAATCGTCGGAAATGCGGAGTACCGCATTCCCCTCGCAGGTCCCGTATCGATGGCCTTGTTCGTGGATGCGGGTGTGAACGGGATTCTCCGGCGCAGTCAGCTGAATCTGAACCCGAATGGTTTCGGTCAACTCCAGTCACAATTCCCGAACGCATCCCTAAGCAGATCCATTGTTCTGGCGCCAGGCTCAAATTTCGCACCCCGGACCTCGACAGGCGTCGAGTTCGTCGTTCAACTGCCGATTGTGCAGGCTCCTTTCCGGCTCTACTGGGCAATCAATCCCACGCTCTATTCACAACAGGTCACAGCGCCCGCGGGGACGTTTTATTTGAGCGATGCGGTTAAGAACGCGCTTCCGCCCAACGTGTATCAGCAGCAGATCGTCCCTAGCTTGGACGACCTGCTGAAAAATCCGCAGATCATCTACTTCCATGAAAGACGATCTACATTTCGTTTTACGGTCAGCCGCACATTTTAGGGAAATTGTGGCAACACGAACGGTTTTTGGAAAGCCAATGGACGCGGAACGGGGAGAGGAATGACAAAACGGATACGGACCATGGGCGGGAATCGGAGACAACGAATGACCACGCGACACTTGCCGGTCTGGAGCGCAGTGCTGTTCGTACTGGCATCTACCTATGGATGTGGGGGAGGGAGTGGCACCATCACGGTTACGATCAGTCCCACCACCGCCACCGTCAAACTCGGCCAAACCGAGCAGTTCAGCGCGGCCGTAACGGGTAACAGCGACACAAGTGTGACTTGGTCCGTCAACAACGTTACCGGCGGGAACGCGACCGTCGGCACCGTTACCACCGCCGGTTTCTATCAGGCGCCCTCCAACGCCGTCAATGCCAGCTCCGTCACCGTCACTGCCACCAGTGTGAAGGATACTTCAAAGTCCGCCTCCGCAACGGTGACCATCAGCTCCGGCGCAGTCGTCACCGTCTTGCCCACCACGGGCGCAACCATTGCAGTGGCTGACTGCTTTCAATTTTCGGACACCGTCACGAATCTGACCAGCACAACAGAACCCACGGCAGTCAACTGGTACGTCAACAGCGTGCAAGGTGGAAACTCCACCACGGGAACCATCACCACCACCGGTTACTACTGTGCTCCCTCTCAGCTCGGCTCCTCCACAACCTACGTCGTCAAAGCAACCTTGCAAGCCGACACCTCCAGCTATGGCCAAACCAATATGACTGTCGTGCCTACAGGTTCTCCCACACTCTCAACCGTTTCGCCAATCACGGTTGCCCAAGGGGCGTACTTTGAAGATGTGTATCTCGAGGGGAGCAATTTTCTTTCCACGAGTCTTGCGCGGATCAACGGCACACCCATCGCCACAACCTTTATTTCGACCAGCGTCCTGGGTGCCAGGATACCGGCCTCTTGGCTTTCTCCCCTTACACCGGGACAGAACGGCACGCTTTTTCTTGATGTCCTTCAGGAATCTGGGACCACTTCGAGTGTCGTCGAGATAACCACAGTCCCAACGCCGCCGGCACTAATCAGTAGCACCCCACCCAGCATTCCATTTACAAGCATCCAGAATGGAACGATTAGCGTTTCACTGGACGGAGGCTACTACACATCGGGGACGACGGCGGAATTCAACGGCCGACCGGCCACTGCATCCGCTCAGAGCGACAGGAAGGTGAGCGTGAGCGCATCTCCTTCTTCGATCGGAATATCAACCGGCGGCCTGTATCCCGTGAATGTTCGCAATGCCGGCGTAACCGGCCAAATTGCCGCCGCAAACTTGGCGGTAGGTTCCGGGACTTCGCCAACCATTCTTACCACCTACGGGGTCGGCTCCCAGCCCAACAGTGTGGCCGTGAATTCGGTAACCGGGATCGCACTCGTGGCGAATACAGGCTCCAACACGATTTCCGCGTTCAATTTGGCAGCCTTCCTCAGCAATCCTCAGGGCAATCCCCAACTTCCCACGACGCCCGTAGGCAAATCACCCACCAGTGTTTCGATTGATAACCTCCGCAATCTGGCCTTCGTGGCAAACAGCGGCGACAATAGCATCCAAATTCTCGATCTATCACCGCTTGCAGCGCCAACACCGGCGGCAGCAACAGTAATCACCACAATCACCAACTCGACCTCAACGCCACTCTCCGTGTATCCGTATTCTATCGCCGTCAACAGTCTCACCGCACAAGCACTGGTCGTCTACCAAGCCTCTAACGTCACGACTTTTATCAATTACGGCGGCTCCGCAACTCCCCAAAATCCTGTCGTGACAACGGATTCAACGGCGTCGCAGATTGCACAGACCGGGCTGTATCCGCAGATAGCGGTTGAGCCGAAATTGAATTGGGGTCTGGTCACGCCGGGCGGAAATGGAAGCCTTTCCTTCGTGGACCTCAACGGAAACGGTAATGAGATCGTTGCCAGTATCGCGCCACCCTCTTCGAATGGAGCTGTGCGTAGCAGCGGCACCACAACGATTACAACGAGTGGAAGTCATGGACTGAGCGTCGGAGAAACAGTGGTGATCGGTGGAGTGAACAACGCAAGTTTCGATGGCACATTTACAGTTTCCAGCGTCCCGTCGAGCACTACGTTCACCTATTCACAGACGGGCAAGTCGGATACCTCTTCAAGTTCTCCCGTTGGAAACGGAACCGTCAGCGCAGCCGCTCCGCTCGTCACTCTTGGCGTGGAACAAAACACACGCGGAGTCGCAGTCAATCCCGAGACGGAATACGCCATTTACACGGATCCAGCATCCACCTCGCTCTCGATTCTTAGTTTGCTCGATCAAAGCGTCAGCACGATTCAGACGAACGCAACAGGGTACGTCGCGGCGGCCATCAACCCCTTAACCAACATCGCCGTGGCGGTCAATTCCAACAATACTGCCGCAGTGTTTGATCTGCAGACACTGCAGATGTTGACGCAACTTACGGTAGGCAATAAACCGGCAGCCGTCGCAATTGACCCGACCTCAAACATCGCTCTGATCGTGAACCAGAACGACGGCACGGTCAGTTTCATCCAATTGGGAACGATTCGCTCCAACCTCGCATCGCCGCAACCGCAGATTCTCGACATCAGCCCGTTCAACACTTTAACCACTTCTTCCAACTCAACGATCACCGTGATTGGCGCAGGTTTCACGAACAATTCGCTGGTACGTCTTAGCGAAACTCCGCTGGCAACAACATTTGTGAGTGCCCGCGAACTTACTGCCACTGTGCCCTCCTCCATGCTGGCTTCTCCCAGCCGCTATGTGTTGGACGTGCTGAATGCGGATGGGACAGTTTCCAACATAAAGGATTTCACGGTCATGCAGGCCATTGCTGTGGGAACCGCTCCCCACGGGGTGGCCATTGACCGCCAGCGGGATATCGCCATCGTCACAAATACTGGTTCGAATAACGTTACGCTGTTCAAGCTCAGTGACATGAGCATTCTTGCAACGCTGAACGTGGGCCGATCTCCCACCGGCGTAGCCGTTTCTTCCGTCTTTGGGCGGGCGGCGGTGACAAACAATGAAGACGACACCGTGTCCGTCATAGACCTCGACAATATAGCCGTTAGCTCGACCGTTTCCGTTGCCCCCTCCTCCACGTCCGGCACCACAAGCACTTCGCAGCCCCTTGGTGTGGCCATTCATCCCGGCACGGGAACCACAGTGGTGGCCGACAGCAATTCCGCACAAGTCAGCTTTTTCAATATCCAGAGTCCTGGCACAGCAACCACGCTCGCTCTGGACGCGGGGCCTAGCGCAATAGCAATTGACCCCACGCGCAATATTGCGGCCATTGCCGAGGCTGCCACAAACCAGGTTGTGATTGTCGACCTGGGCTCTTCCCAGGTTCTGGATCGCGAGACCGGCTTTCAGCTTCCCACTGGAGCGATGTACGATCCCGATTCTGATACTTTCCTCATTGCTTCCAGTTTGGCGAACAGCTTTCTTTCCATCACCGCCAGACCAACAACCGGCTCCTATGTGACAAGTGCTCCGTTCAGGGTAGGGATTAACCCCACGGCCATCGACTACAACTACCGCAGCAGCACTCTCGTCACGGTCAATACCTACAGTCAGTCGCTTTCCGTCATGGATTTTCAAACCAAGACGGTTAAAGCAGTCATTCCGCTCTCCGTCTCACAACAATTCGGTGTGGCGATTGATCCGGCAAGAAACCGCGCGTTGGTCGTCGATCAGACGAACAACCGTGTGCTCATCGTGCCATTGCCGCGTTAAGGAGCGACTATGGCCCAGCCTAAATTCCATAACCGTCTGATACAACTCCTTACCTTTCTTGACACCCTAACGAGGAAATTTGGGGATACCCTGAACATGATTTTTTCGGAGAAGTTGCTTTTACTTTCTCCAGGAAGGGGGGACGCAAAACAAAAGCTCCGGATCGGCCATGCTTTCGAGGAAAGCCCCAAACTCCCTCGAAATGAGGTCCGGTCCGGAACTCCCGTTACTTCTGGAGTTTCCTCTCTCCGCTGCGGCGCCCTGAAAATAGGCGCAAGTCCGCAAAATTATTCCCATCCCAAATCACGCCGCCTTATTTTCTCCAAAATGGGCGTTGCCATGCCTTCTACGGGGAGTCTTGTTTTTCTGTTCGTCGGCTCACTTGCTGTTCTCTCTTGCGTTTCGTGCGGTGGCAGTGGTAGCAGTTCCACAACCACAACCACCGTCACCGTCAACATCACTCCAACGACGGCAATCGTAGGATTGGGTGGCACCGAACAGTTCACCTGTCTGGAATCGGGAAACGCAAACACCAGTGTCACCTGGGAAGTCGATGATGTCCTCAACGGGAATGCGACTGTCGGGACGATTTCAAAAACGGGACTGTACACCGCTCCCACCACGTTCTCCACCCCCAGCACCGTAACCGTTACGTGCATCGCCCAGGCCGACACCACCGCAACCGCAAACGTGCCCGTTACTCTCAGCTCCGGCGTTACGGTATCCGTTGCCCCAGCCAGTGTAAATTTACAATTCGGTCAGACACAACAATTCACTGCCACCGTGAATGGCTCGTCGAACACAGCGGTGACTTGGCAGGCGGGCGGAGTCCTGGGTGGAAATTCGAGCTACGGCACGATTTCCTCGAGCGGTCTCTACGCGGCCCCATCTGCTCCGGCGACTACCCCTCTGGCTGTGACCGTTACCGCTGTGGCAAAAGTAGATTCGTCAAGATCCGGAACGGCGAGCATCATCGTCCATGGGGGAATCGGGGTCTCGGTCACGCCGAGTCCAGTTACCGTTCCCACCTTTGGCTCGCAGCAATTCACAGCCGCAGTCACGGGGACGTCTAACACCGGAATTACCTGGGAGGTGAATGGCATTGTCGGTGGCAGCAGCAAAACGGGCGCGATTTCCACCACAGGACTGTACTCTGCGCCGAATTCTGTTCCAACCACCTCGAGCAACAGCAAAAGCGTGGCGACTCCGGTGACCGTTACAGCCGTTTCACAGGCTGACTCTACCGCCCAGGGCAACGTGATAGTCACCATTCTGTTAAACAATCAAGCCGCACAGAAGACGCCGGTTTCTCTGGGAGTTTCTGGCGGAAACGCGAACGACAACGGGAGCTCCTCCGCGTGCTGTGGCGGGACTTTGGGCGCACTCGTGTCGCGCGGCGGCAACCAGTACGTCCTGAGTGCTGCCCACGTCCTGGCGAGAAGCGACGCAGGCAATGCCGGCGACGCAATCATCCAACCAGGGCTGATCGATTCAGGTTGCTCGACGGCAAGCACCACCACAGTGGCAAATCTCTCTCAATTTGTGAACCTCGAGAGTCCCCCCGCATCTACACCGTTCGTGGATGCCGCACTGGCTCAGGTCGTTCTTGGTCAGGTGAATCCGCTCGGGACAATTCTGGAGTTAGGCGGGACAACCGGAAATGGGCAGCCGACGGACGCTCCCCCCCACGCGGGTACGGGCGTAACTCCTTCGATTGGACTAGCAATCGCCAAGAGCGGAAGGTCAACAGGGCTCACGTGCTCGTCCATCACGGCGATCAATGCTGTCGTAAATGTGCAATATCAAAAGGGCTGCGGGACAGGCCCATCGTTTCTGGCCACTTTCAGTGACCTCGTGATCGTAGACGGCCAGGGCTTTAGTGCCGACGGAGATTCCGGCTCACTGCTCGTGACACAAAGTGGGGCGGATCCGGTCGCGCTGTTAGTGGCTAGCGCAGATACGGAAACCTTGGCAACGCCCGTTTCGGATGTGCGCGCTGCTCTTGCCGATCCAAACACCTCTGAGCAGCCTTCGTTTGTGGGCACGGCTTCCACGCACTCTGTCGCGGGATGCAGCCTTCCAGGTCCTCAATTGAGCGCAACGCCAGCCACAGCCCTTGCCGTGGCCCCTACGGCAGAAGCGCTACAAGCCGCTACTATGGCCCGCGACACCAGTGCTGCGGCGCTTCTTGGCTACCCTCAAGTTCGCGCCATAGGTGTTGCGGCTAGCCTCGATGAGCCTGGCCAAGCTGCGATCCTCCTGGTGCTGCCGAAGACAGCCTCCCTGATTGGGCTTCCGTCTCAAGTGAATGGCCAACGTACACGCATATTGCAAACAGAAAACATTCCACAGGAAGGAGTCCTCAGCTCAGCCGAGAGCGCTGCCCTGATGCAAGGTACAAGTTCAGCGAGCAGCGTCACCGCACTGACTGAAGCACAGATTACGCGCGCGCGGAATGTTCAGTCTACTCACGTAACCGACTTACTGAAAAAAGAAGGAATCCAGGGTGTAGCGATTACCTCCAGCGCCGACAATCCGAACGAGGCCGCCCTTCTCGTGCTGGTCGTCCGAGGAGGTAAACATGACTCGATCCCAGCTGTTATCGACGGTCTTAGAACGCGCATCCGGGAATCCGCTCCGTTTCGATCTGGTTCTCGCTCCGAAAAATCCACCGTGAGTTGCAGCTCTGACTCGTCAAATCAGAAACGCAAGTAGGCTAGTCAGTCCGGGGTTGCGGCCCGGATGCGAGATATTTTCGACGTGCTCCGCCTTGTCGGTGGGACCAGAATTTACTTCTCAAACGAAAGTTCAAGCCGTTACTAAATGCGCTCGGCATTCAATTGCCTCGCGGTGATGGCTTCGACAGTCTCCGTCACGGGAACGCCACTTGGATGAGCAGCTTCGGAGCTCCTTAAAAGTTACGCCGGGAGAGACTCGGCCACGCCCACGGGTCGCCAGTCACGGAATCGGTTTACACACATGTGAACAGCGAGGACGGGAAGCGGGTCGCGGCTCAACTGGGCCATGCGGTATGGGGAGTTTTGCACGCAATGGGACGCCAGTTGGATGCAAATGGACCCAAAACGGAAAACGGCCCAGGAGTGGAGTTTCCTAAGCCGTGGTATCTGAACTGAATAATTGGTTGCGAGGGCTTGCAATGCACCGAAGACGCTAGTGCTACCACTCAGGTATAGGCTGGAAGTTACCCGTCATCCGAGGTTCAGGCGAGTCGCTTAACCTGCTGAGTCCAATGGGGATGAGAGCCTGAGAACTGATTGGTCCTCGCGATACGCTTCTTATACGGTTTTCGTTGTCTCGGCACTGGCTCACCGCTCAGGAAGCATTTGGCCAACTGACCTAAGCGAGTACGCATCCGACCAAATTCGCTTTCCTTGATCCCTAGCCAATTGGTTGCATCAGCCTGTGTTTCAGTCGCCCAACACATCGCCGCAGCCATTCTCGATGCTTTCTTGCGCGTCTTGCGGAATCGCGGGACCGCAAGCTCTATCAGGGCAGCACGGTTAAGGTTTGCAAAACCGACAGTGATCAAGCGCAGGGCTCTGCGTTTTTAGGAAAAGTCAGGGTTTCGCGCTTTGCGACGCCGGCAATGCAGGCGTGGAAACTGGCGGCTTCCGTAGGTGCGTTGCCTGCTCAAAGCCGAAGGCGAGCTTTATCAATTCGGGCTCGGCCCACGCGCGCCCGAGAAACTCCATTCCCACCGGCACTCCGATAGGAGCATCTGGCGTGGGCGTAGAAAAGCCGGCGGGCACTTCGATGGCCGGGAATCCCGTCAGAGCTGCTATCACGCCGTTACGGTCCTTCTGAAACGTTGCTCCAATGGGAAGGACCAAACATTTTTGATGGGGATACACCAGCGCATCCAATTGATTTTTTGCCATCAAGTTCGCAACTTCAATCTTGATCTCGTCCATCTTCATCCGGCGATCTTTATAGTCCGGCGAATTGGGGCCGTCTTCGTAAGCCGCTGTTATCGAAAAGAATTTTTCCAGTGTCGGCTTGTAGTACTGGCCGGAGGCGATGATTTCGGCGAGTGAATGCACGGGCACGTGCGAACCTTGCTGCTGCAAGTAGCGATTGAGTGCCGCCTTGAACTCCGGTTCGTTCATGCGAAAATTCGCGGTCAGAGTGTCAATGTCGAGGATCGTGTCTTCCACGGGGACAATCACTGCGCCTTGTTCCTTTAGCGCGTCAATAGCCTTGGCCATCACCTTGTTCACTTCGTCGTATTCCGGTCCGCGTCCAAAGGCGTTGGTTAGCACGCCCAGGCGAGCTCCTTTCAATCCATTTTGCAGGAACGCCGTGTAGGTCTTTGGAACGTTGCCGACACTTAGAGCGGTCACAGGATCATTGGGATCGTATCCGACCATGGCGTCCAACGCAGTGGCCGTGTCAGCGACATTGCGAGTCATCGGGCCGATGGTGTCTTGAGTAAAAGACACGGGCACAATACCGTCCCGGCTGATTAAGCCCCGCGTTGGCCGGAGTCCCACCAAACTCGTTGCCGAAGCAGGGGAACGGATAGAACCGCCAGTATCCGATCCGGTGCCCGCTGCTGCGAAGTTCGCCGCCACAGCAGCGCCCGTTCCACCGGAAGAGCCGCCCGGCGTTCTGGTGAGGTCGTACGGATTTTTCACCTGTCCGCCCAGCGAACTTGCGGAGATGCCGCCGGTGGCAAATTCCGACATGTTGGCTTTGCCAAGAATGATTGCGCCAGCTTCGCGAAGCCCTTTGACAGCGAACGCGTCCTTGTCAGGCTGCGCACCCTTGAGTGTGAGGGCGCCCGCGGTCGTTGGCATGTCTGCGGTATCGAAATTGTCTTTTAGAACGATAGGAATGCAGCCGAGCGGCTTTAATTTGTGAGTGCGCTTGAACTCCTGGTCCATGGCATCGGCTTGCTGCAAGCTTTGAGGATTGACGTACAACATGGAATTGACCGCCGGTCCCTGTTGGTCGTATGCACGGATGCGATCGAGATATTGCTGGACCAGATCGTGACACGTCAGCGTACCTGCCAGCATCGCCTTGTGAATGTCTGCAATCGAACTCTCCATCAACTGGAAGGAGTGATCCGGAGCGCAGTCAGCAACGGGCACCAGCAAAAAAGTGAACAGGAGCGCGGTTATTTTTGAGCACATAAAGTGTACTCCGTTTGGCATAGTGAATTTTTTAGCGGCCATAAATGAGCACGCGAAACGTTCCAGGAATCGGCTTCCGTTCAGGTTGGGGATCTTCTTTCGTGACAGCTGGCATTGGACCAAAATCCGCGGTGGTCAGAAAAAGGTTGTGCGTCTTCGGATCGACGCCAATCGTACCAGCGCCAAACTCGGTTTTGAGCGCCTCGACTTCCGTGAGTTTGTCCGGGGAATCCTCGTGAAAGATGTGGACCTTGCCATCGCGCGTGGAGACAAACAACAGCGCTGTCGCAGCCTCGTAGACGCTGCCGTCCACACCAGCGCTGATGGGCAGCGACTGGATGATCTTGCCATTGTCCGCATTCATCATCACCAGGAACTGCGGGTCGCGACCGCTGGCAAATAGCCGCCTGTGCTCACGATCCATTTCCATTCCCGCGGGTGCTCCTGCAGGCGCAACGGGCCAGCGCGCTTTGATTGTGAGCGTGCGTGTGTCGATGACGGCCACGTCGTTTTTCGCTTCATTGTCGTCGTAGATGTTGCCCTTGCCATCGGCAACGGGATATTCCACGGCGCCGCCCAGGTCGATGACTTTCACCACAGTTTCCTTGATCGGGTCGATAACCGTGGCATTCTTGCTTTCGCCATTAAAGGTGAAGACAAGCTTGGACGCGGGGTCGTAAATAATGGAGTCGGTGTCTGGGGAGCTTTTGATTGTCCGCGTGATTCTCAGAGTCTTGAGATCGAACACCGCCACGTTTGCAGCATCCCCATCCGTGACAAATCCTTTGCCTACCTCGGGAAGCACGAGAACACCATGGCAGCCCTTCAAGCCGGAAATGGTGCCCACCACGGAGAAGTTATCTGCATCGAGTACCTTCACTTCGGTACCGTGGGCGAGGTAGACGCGCCGCGCTGCGGAATCCACCGTGATGTAGTCGAAATCTTCCCCGCCACCCGGCGCACCGCTCAAAGGAATTTTCTTAAGCAGGTGATAACCCGGCCCTGGCGGACTTGCGAAGCCAACTATTCCAAGCGATGCGAAACAAACAAGTGGTAACAGAAAGTTCTTCATCCAGCTCCTCGATTTACACTATTTATTTTTCCAACGAATTCCATGCTGCACACTGCAACTATAAAGTTCTTCACCGTGATCCTGCTGAACTATGAGCACCTTGACGCATGAGCGGAGCCTCGGTTATAGCACGCGGCATCACGAATGCTAAGGCTACCAGATTAACTTCAAGCCAAGCTGAATCTGCCGCGATGTGGTCGAAGTCGCTGTGATCTGACCGGCAGTGCTTACCGGTGATCCGTCTTGATTGAAGATCACTTTGTTGTCGAGCGGCGGCTGGAAATTCGGGTGGTTCATGATGTTAAAGAACTCAGCGCGAAACTGAAGGTTGAACCTATCCGACTCTCTTTCCAGCTTGAAGTTTTTGAACACCGAGAAATCGAGGTTGATCAGGCCGGGGCCGATCACGCTGGTGCGTCCATTGTTGCCGAACAGATTCATGCACGTGCCCGGGATTTTGTTGCCATTGCCATCCAGAGCCAGCACGCACATCCCGGCGAACGAAGCGGGTGCGGTTGGAGGAGTAAAGCAACTTAACTTGAGATAGTTGATACTGCCGGGATTGACGGGATTACTGCATCCCGGGCCGGGGACGCGACTCGGATACGGCCACGGGTCACTGCTGCCCTGGCCGAGCGGATCGCCGGCCATCACGAGCGTCATGGGGGTTCCGGTATTCGCGCTCAGGATTCCGCCTAATTCCCAACCGCTAAGAATGTAATGCCCGGCCGCTCCCCCAAACTCCGGCGTGGGAAGGTTCCAAATAAAGTTAAATACAAAGTTGTGTGCCACGTTGAAGTCACAAAGTCCACGCCTGCTATTGCGGTTAAAGAACATGAGACTCGAAAGCGAATTTTTGTATGGATCGCCAAGCAGGCTACCCGAACCCATGTCTATGCATTTGCCCCAGGTGTAGCTGCCTTGTGCCTGAAACCCGTGGCTCATCCTCTTAAGAAGCATCGCCTGAAAACCTTCGTAGTAGGAGCTGGAACCCCAGGTGAGCAAGCGAATAGGACCGACATTCGGGTTGAGTCTAACGCTGTGGATGGGATTGGCCGTCGTTCCGGTCGGCAGGTACCCCGCAACACACGAGCTGCCGCTCCCATCTGGTCCGCAAGGCCAGAGGTAACCAATCGACGTCAAAGTTGGAATGACCATGTTGCTGTCATCGGTGCTGAAAGCCTGATGAACGTTATGCATGCCCACATAGGCCACCATCGCGGCTGTGTTTTGGGTGATTTCACGCTGGATATTGAGGTTCCAATTCATTACGTAGTTGCGGTGTGGATTCTGCTCGACGTAGCGGTTGGCGACAGTTGTGGGGTCGAAATTGAGAAGGTTAGATGGCACATGGGGGAATGAGCCCGGAGGTAAATTGGCGGCGCCAGCCAATCGCCCGAAGGGAAGCGTTGAGGTACTGCCGTGGGTGAACACCCAGGGAATAGGCAGCACATCAAAGAATCCAAAGCCGCCACGCACAGCCGTCTTGCCATTCCGGAATGGATCCCATGCGAGGCCTATACGCGGCTCAAAGTTGCGCAGGGTTTGGTTTGACGCCCACAGGGTTTTTACGGGCACTTCCGCCGGGCTGGTGAGGGTCGGCAGGACGGCGAACGAATTATGCGCTTCGGTGGGCAGTGTCACCGGTTCGTAACGCACGCCAACGTTCAGCGTGAAGTTCGGGCGCCAATGCCAATCGTCTTGAATGTACGCTCCGAAGAGCGTCTGGCGTACATAAACCGGCTTAGTGATTGGATCGTCTACCGTTACGGTAGCGGGCTGGTCGAGAAGAAAGCCGGCCAAAGAGGGAAAACCAAAGGTGCCGTTTGCGCCTGACCCCGAGAGTTCATCGTTCTGCATGTGCTCTGCGGCAAAGCCGAGTTTTAGCGAGTGGTTGCCCAGCGTATAGAAGGCATCGTCATAGAACTGGAATGAATTCCAGGTGAGCTTGTCTGTTGAGACGGCGCCCAGAGACCCCAGCATTTGGGTGAGTCCAGGCACGGTGAGTGCCGGCGCATTCCGGCCCGGAAATGAACCGAGGCTCGAGTCGCTGGCGAGCGGATTCAGAGCGCTCAGAGGCGCGGCGATCAATGCCCGCACGCGGCTAAAACCAAATCGCGCACTATTCACCAGCGCCGGACTGAAAATATGGGTTTCTTCCAAGCTGAACATTTGCCTCAGCGTAAAATTCTCGGTCAAGGAATCCAGAAGAGGGTCCGGCTGAGAGAGTGGCGCTCTGTCGTAGAACCAACTTGCCGCAAGACTGTCCTTGTCCGAGAAATGGTGGTCGCCCCTGACAGTCACATAATTTTGGGTTAAGCGCTCGAGCCCTGAAGTGACGTAGGGTCCTGTGTCTCCGTTCCCGATATAAGCGATACTTCCGTCAGGGTTCTTTACGTTGGGCATCGGCCAAAAGCCCAAATAGGGCGCTACCTTTGGGTCAATTGTTATGGTTGAAGTCTGACACGTCCCGTCAGGATGCGAACACAACGTGCCAGCTCGCGCCTCCGCAGAAGGTACGAGATCGTTGAAAGTGTTGCTCTTATCCTGGCGGATCCCTTCGTAATCGGCGAAGAAGAAAGTCTTGCCCTTTTTGATCGGACCTCCGCCCGAGACTCCGAACTGGTTGCGATGGAATGGCGGTATCGTGGAGTCGAAGAAGTTTCGCGCATCCAATCTTTTGCTGCGCAGGAACCAGTAAGCATCCCCGTGGAAATCGTTGGTCCCCGATTTGGTAATGGCGTTGATGACTCCACCGGAGGCCCGGCCATATTCTGCGGAATAATTGCTGGTCAGCACCGAAAACTCCTGAATCGCGTCCGTACCCAAATTGACGCCCAGCGTGCTGCCCGGCGCTCCGTTGGAATAGTCGTTGATGCTAATGCCGTTGATTCGGTAATTATTCTCGAAGGGTTGATGCCCGGTTACAGATAGCAGAAAGCCGAAGCCTCGATTGCCACGATCGGTATAGCCGGCCTCAACTCGGACGGAAGTGACTCCCGGCTGCAGCGTTGCCAGTTGCGTCCAGTCACGCCCGTTCAGCGGCAGCTCACGCACTGTTGTAGCATTGACCTCCGCGCTGATTGTTGAGGAAGTGAGCTGTACGTCCGGCGTTGTGCCCACGACATCAACGTGTTGACTTACCTGGCCAAGCTGCAAGGAAATATTGACGGCTCGTGAAGCCCCCACGGTTAGGGCGAGGTCCTTTTGCCGGTACGTCGAAAATCCTGGAGCTGCAGCCGTGATCTCATAAATTCCTGGCAACAAGTTCGGCGCGCTGTAAAAACCGGCCGAGTCTGTTGTGACTTCCCGAATGACTCCCGTGGCCGTATTGTTTATGGAAACATTCGCATTAGCAACTACCGCCCCGGATGAATCCGTCACCGTGCCGGCGAGAGTGGCTCCCGCTACTTGTGCCTGGACTGGGGTGGATATAAGGGCCGCGAACGCTATCAACACACACACCAACAAACCGCGAAAAAAAATCATCAATTTTCTCCTGGGGGTGTGGTCCATCTCCCACATAGCCAACGAGGGGTTTGGTCACGACCTGCTTGACGGTGACACTAAAGAGTCTGCGTCTCTGTGTCCAATCGAATCTTCGAATGCCCTGGCGGCAAATAGTTTGTAGTGTCCGGAAAGAATGGCTTCACTAGACAACTCCTGCAGCCTCAAGGCGATTGGATGCTTCTGGCGTGTTCCAGCATCCCGGCGAAAATAAATAAACCTAAATGTTGGTTTAATGTTCTCGACGCTGAAGTGGCTGCGTTCTCATCAACCGCCTGAATGATGAGAGGATTTTCAGTACGCAAAACGTAGACGTCTCCACCGTTTTAATTGCACGCGCTGAACGCGGCGTTGATTGGGCCGACGGCGTGGCGTGGATTAGAAAGTAGCTTTGATGGCGAACTGAATCTGCCGCTCGGGAATCGTGGTACGCACCAGGACACCGGCGGTGCCTCCCGGATTGCTGGCCGATGGCGCCAAAGACGTTCCGGTCGCGTCAAAAATGTCGGTATTGCCGTCTCCGGGACCCGGAGGCGCAAAGTTTGGATGATTGAGAATATTGAACATTTCCACGCGGAATTGGATGTTGAAGTTTTCCGAGATGCGCTTGATCCGGTTATTTTTGAACACCGAGAAATCCAGACCCATGATGCCTGGGCCGATCAGCGTATTGCGTCCCACGTTGCCCCGAAGATTGAAGCATTGAAGCGGCGGAGCAAGGAATGCTCCGGTCTTCGGCTGCGAGTTAGGCGGCGCAGGATCACAGTTCGCGTTCCAGAAGTTCATGTCGGGCGCCGTGGGGATCGCGAAGCACTGCGTCTTGATGTAATTGTCCGGATGGCCCGGATTGGTCAGGGTTTTGCAATCGGGAGTATGCAACACATTCAGGTACGCATAGTCGTCCTGGCTTTGCGTGAAGGCGGGATCGCTGCCGGTTCCCCAGGTAGGCGTGAACGGCACGCCATCGCTGACCGTAAGGATCGTCCCCAATTCCCAGCCATCCGCAATCCAGTGGGCCGGACCGGTCCACGATTTCGGGGAAGGCACGTCCCAGATACCGTTGATGACCAGAGTGCGGCTGACATTAAAGTCGGAGAGCCCGCGGGTCAATCGCGTGTCGAAATAATTCAAGCTGGAAATAGAGTTGCTAAATGGGTCGCCAAGTCCCGTCGCAGAGCTGGTGTCGATGCTGCGGCCCCAGGTAAAAGTTCCCTGCACTTGAAAGCCGTGACTCATGCGCTTGGCCAATTGCAGTTCGAGCGCATTGTAGTAAGAGCGTCCTTTGTAAAACACGCCACGGATCGAACTGTAGGCCGGATTGAGCACTGGGGGCGGAGCGCACCCACTAGGATCCGCGGGACCGTTGGCGCTCAGAGCGTTGCACGCGTTCGCCGAATACACGTTTCCAAACGCGTCCACTTTGGGCCACAAGTAGCCGGCGGACGTCATCGTTGGCAGCGTCATATTGGCTTCATCCACGCGAAAGGGCTGATGTACTCCTCGAGAGCCCACGTAAGCAACCATCGCCGTCAAACTGGGGGTGAGGCTGTATTGAACGTTCAGATTCCACTGCGCCACATAGTTCCGCTTGGGATTGGATTGCAGGTAAGTGGAACGCAGTTGCGTGGTGCTGAAATCTGCGGCCGGCAGCGGTCCAAGCTGGAGAGGTTGCACCGGGGCGCTGGTAGCGTTAAGTCCCAGGTATTGAAAGAAGGGAACTGCTTGGGTCTCCAAATCATAGTAGACGTACGGCAACGGGAGGACATCAAACAGGCCAGCTCCGCCGCGCACGGCCAACCGCCCGTTCTTGAAGGGATCCCAGGCGAATCCGACGCGCGGCTCAAAATTATGCAGCGTCGGGTTGGACGTAAACAGCGGACCGGTGCCCGCGCATTGCGGATCAGGCGTTCCGCAGATGGGTAGAGGATCGGTAATATTTCTCAGGTTGACCATCAGGCCGTGGGTTTCCGTGGGCACGGTCGCCATTTCGTAGCGCAGACCGAGGTTCAGCGTCAGGTTCGGCAGGAGTCGCCAATCGTCCTGCACGTATGCGCCGTAAATGGTCTGCCGAAAATTCCGCGGCCGAACCGAAGTAATCACGCCGCCGTTGAACTTGGAGGGCTGATTCTGAAGAAGATGTTGGAGGTCCTGGAAAAACCAGACTCCGTTGGGATCGGGCTCGGCCACCATCCTCATGTGCATGGCTTCGACGGCGCCGCCGAATTTAATGGAATGTTTGCCGCGGCTGAAAAAAGCATCATCGTAGCCTTGAAATGAGTTCCAACCGTACAAGTAGGTGGGAAGTCCCCCTACGCCGCCGGACATCGTGCTCATGCCGTTGACATTGACGACCGAGGCGTTACGATTTTGAAAAACGCCTAACGCAGTATCGGACGCCGCCGGATTGAGCGCCGCGGCGCTCATATTGTTATCCACGTTTTCGTGGTTGAAGCCAAAGCGGATGGCGTTCACCACCGTCGGACTGAACGAGTGCGTCTCCTCGACCGCCAGGATCTGCCGGGCCGTAAGCGTGACGAGCCCTACGTTGCCAAATGAATCGGGAGAACTGTACGGGGTGTGGTCATACAGATAAGTGCCGAACACGCTGTCTTTATCCGAAAACCTGTGGTCGATCCGGGTGGTAAAGAAGTTTTCGTTCACCACCTGTTGGCCGTTGAAATTGTATGGGCACACATCCCCGCCGCAGCTCGCGGGAACTGGATACAGCGCCAGGTACTTTTGAATGAGTGGATCCACCGGTACGTTGGTGGGATTTCCGTTTGAATCATGAATGCTCCCCGTGCGCGCTTGGGGTGAGGGCACAAAATCTATGTTGGCGATCCCTTTGGATTGCCGGTTGCTCTCGAAGTCGGCAAAGAAAAATGTGCGATCCTTGACGATCGGCCCGCCAATCGTTCCCCCAAACTGGTTGCGTTGAAAAGCCGCCTTGCCGGTGCCTGTGCTTTCAAAGTAGTTCTTGGCATCCAACGCGCTGTTCCGGACAAATTCATACAAGCTGCCATGAAATTGATTGGCGCCGGAGCGCGTGATGGCGTTGATCACGCCGCCCGAAGTTTTTCCATATTCCGCGGCATAGTTGCTGGTGAGTACGGAGAACTCTTGAATGGCGTCGACCCCAAGGTTTCCCCCGAGAACGCTGCCGGGCGCGCCATTCGCGTAGTCGTTCAAGCTGACACCATCCAGGCGATAATTATTCTGTTGCGGACGCGCGCCGGAGATGGTGAGTTGTTGGCCGAAACCGCGATTGCCGCGATTCGAGCCGCTGGCAAATGACGGTTGAGTCTGAATCGCATTTACGCCCGGCTGAAGGGCCGCAAGGTCGGTCCAACTGCGTCCGTTCAACGGCAACTCGCGCACTGTGGTGGCGTCCACCACCGCGCTGATGTCCGAGCTGGCGAGTTGTACAGCCGGGGCTTCCCCAGTTACTTCCACGCTGTTTGCCACCGTTCCAACATGCAGGACCACATCGAAGGTTTGCTGGCCTCCTACGCTCATGGTTATGCCGGATTTTATTTCCGTATTGAATTCCTTCGCGGAAATGGTCACCTGATATCTGCCGGGCAAAAGGTTCACGGCCGTGTAGAACCCATCGTCATTGGTAGTTATGACGTGCTCCACACCGGTGGCCACATTCTTGATGATTAATTGCGCGTGTGGAATGCCGCCGCCGGAAGGATCGGAGACTGTGCCGGAAAGGGTGCCACCTGTAACTTGGGGATGGACTGGAGGGGAGACGAGCAAAGCGAGCACCAACATTCCACACACAAACACGCCACGACCAAAAACCATCGGCTACCTCCGGGAGTTGTGGGCCCTGTCCCACGTTGTCGCCGATGGGTTAGGTCACGACTATCTCGGCGCTGACGTTAAAGACTCGGATACTGTGAGTCCAATCGAATCTTCGAATGACCTGGAGGCAAATAGTTTGTAGTGTCCAGAAAGAATGACTTCTCTAGACAACTCCTGCGGCTTCAACGCGATCGGATGCTCTTTCGCTTGGAGCGTCCCAGCGAAGGTTAAACAAAATATAATCTTCGTTTAACGTTCCCGACCCAGAGTGCTTGTGCAGTCTGTAACGGCCAGGGCAAAGGTAACGCCCTCTGCCCGCAAATAGGAGTACGCTCCCATTGTTTCACCGCCGAAAAGCAGGAGCATGTGGACATCGAATGGAAATCAATTTGGTCCTGCTCCCGAACTGCTGGCCGATCCCAAAGCGATTCACGAGCCACGCGTACTCCTCGCCGAGCAGGTTGGCAAGTTCACCATGGAGCGGCTTTCGGAGAATGGGGAAGTAAGCTTTAAAGCAAATAGGAAGATAGATTTCTTCGGGGAAGAGGCGTTTACACAGCTGAGTGGTGCGGGGGGCCCGGTTTGCACCGTCCGCGCACATCAGTTCAGCCTCTCAATAACCTACTGAAACTGTTGTGGGGGGCAGATTTGAACCGACGACCCACGGGTTATGGGCGCATACTGAATCGAGTAACCAGTTGATTCTGTGCCATTTAGCTCATGATTTGAGGCTTTGAGTTCTTTCCCAAATCTTTCCCAGCAGCCTTCCAAACCAACTCCAAGAGATGCGAAAGGCGGCCGTGCATGGCAATACCTTAGTCTTCGCTGGCGGCACCTATCCGCCTGAGAGCCGCGCCTCACGCTCGATGAGCCTGGTCACGATGGCGAACAGAAAACTCGCCGACAACCCGCACATCAATACGCCGATGACGCTTTCCACCGGACCCAACGTCCGCCACGTTTGAGGGAGAACGATATCGCCATAGCCAACGGTGGCATAACTGTTCGTCGAGAAGTAAAAGGAAGATTCCCATGATGGAAAACAAAGCCAGCGATAAAACCCCGCCCAAAGCAGAATTTCGAATATGTGCAAGAAAATGAACGCAGTTATGAATCGCACCATGAGCACGGCGGAACGGAACGGCCCCAGCCTGTGAACGTCAGGCGCCAATCTAGTTCTTCCCCAGGCAATCAGTGCGGCCATCCCGGCGCATTGCAACGTAAGTGTCAGCGTCACCAGAACAATGGCTGCGCCGGCTTGTCGAGCAAAGGTCATTGGCAGGAGGCACGCATTTCGCCGGAGATTCTAGTGAACCGAGACATTTGCACTCTTGCCCGGCGCATTTTTCTTCAGAACGAAAGACAAGAAAAACATAATGACGGCCGCAATACCAAGCACCCAATAGGTGTCGATATATGCTAAAGCGGCCGCCTGCGCCTGAAGAGCGGCGTAGAGGCG
>JGI12635J15846_10000325_pt1 | contig 39368 bp, 37 predicted proteins | sample BlaSpr_A8_OM2_M2_FD_15846 | JGI IMG/M metagenome (IMG submission 15846)
AGCCCTCGGACTGCCTGGGTATAGTTTAGGGGGTGCGGGGCTGACAGGAAAGAGTTTTCTTGCAGGCAGTACCTAAGCAGCCGTTGCCAGTACCCAATACCCCGTTAAACCAAATCGCTCGGCTGACAATTGGGTTCTTCTGGGCATTGGGGACACTTGACTGATTTACGTCGAGTCTGCCCACTGCGTCATGGCACGCTGATCAGCGTAGTGCGTGTGCACCGTGACCAGTTTGGGCTGGACCAGAATTCTCATCGTCCAGAGCAGATCGTCGAGGGAGGTGCCAAATCCGAAGTGCGCGTCTACAAACGCTAGTTTTGATTTCGGCAGAGACTGGCGGCCGGAGAGCAGTACCACGGGAACGTCAGGGACGACAAATTTGATCTCCTGAGCGAGTTCTGAACCCGACATCAAGGGCATCTCGTAATCGAGAAGGGCGAGATCGAAGTGAGTCCCTTTGCATAGTGCGAGCGCTTCAATTGGGTCATTCATCGTAATCAAACGAAAACCGCATTCTTCCAGAACACTGCTCAGCAATCGGCTGGATTTGGGATTATCGTCCACGTAAAGCACGGTCGTTCGGTTCTCCATTGGTAACCTCGCTTTCTTTCCTGAAGAACGTTTCGTGCGCGGTGCGCTTGCGAGGAGAGTGGGTAGAGATTTGTAAATGATTAGGGCAAGGCGAGGTGGTCCGCCGTCTCGTTTGGCGCGAAGCTCTTAGGATCCTGACGGCGATGCAGACGCAGAGATTCGCTCGGAGTCCAATTTTTTTCTGCCGGTTCACGCCATGGCAAGGTGAACTTAAAAGTCGAACCATGGCCCGGCTCGGACTCGGCCCGGATCTTCCCACCGCCGCGCTCGACAATCTTCTTGCAGATCGATGGCCCTATGTCGTTGCCTGAGTATTCGGCGCGGGTGTGCAGGCGTTGGAAGACGACAACAATATTCTCGACATATTCGGGCGCAACACCAATGCCGTTATCACTCACGCTAAACAGCCAATGCAAATCGGCTTTCTCGGCCTGCATACTCTTCCGCGAACGGACCTCGCCAGCACGACTAGGGAAAGTGTAGAGCGAATCCGATTGCCGCAACGTGCGGTCCGTCACACCATATTTGTGATGATTCCGGCGGATGCTCAGGGAAGGGAATTGTGGCTTAGTCGCCCCGTTGTGAAGTTCCGGCGGCTCAGCCTATCGCGACAGGCTGAGCCTCACAGAGCCGTTAATCGTCATCCCCGTCATTATCTGGCGAAATCGCCGGGCCCTTCTGTGCCGCCTGCCCGAGGAAGAAGCTGGCGGGTTCGACTGCCGGGACAAACGAGTACTGCCGAAATGCCCCGGTGAAAAAGTTGCTGAGGTCGGCGGTCGACCGCGCGTCGGCAACCCCCAGCGCACCTTCGTCGATGCCGTAGATTCCCTCGATAGTACGAAGGATGCTCCCAAAGTCGTAATTGTTATTATCAATGTATCCCCGCGGCGTATAGGCGGAAACCACAAGCAAAGGCACGCGGAAACCTTTCTGATAATCGGCCTGGCAATTGGAAGTGGTGCAGGGTAACCCCGGTTGCATGAGTGCTGGCTGATTATCCGACCAACCTCCCCAATCATCCCAAGTAAGAATGATGGCCGTATTGTTCCAGAAGGTCTCTCCCGCGTCCACTCCCGAAGTGCACGTCGGGTTCTGTCCGATCGCATTGATAATCGCCGTTACCCACGACGGTCCATATTCATCGTTTGGACCGGCATGATCCGACCACGAGCCATTCGGAATCACCCAGCTCACGCTGGCAAGATTGCAGTTGGTGATGTCATTCAAAACATCCGCGCCTTTTAAGTTGAGATCGACTTTGGCGGTCCACTCCGCGCCGCTGCATTCGAGCGTGTCGTTCTTCTTGCTTTTGAATTTCGGCTCGCAGATGCTCTGAATCGAATTGGGAGCCGTCCAGATCGAACCCGCTGACGGGGCATAGTACTTCCACGAAATCGATTGCGTGTCGAGCAAGCTACCCATCGTCGGCTTGTCGTCGCAGTAGCTGCCCACCGGGTTCGAGGGAAACGATAGGGCGGTATTGGTTATAGGGCACTCCTGCACGGAATTGCCCGCATAACTCTTGCCGCCGGTGCAAAGCGCGCCCAATTGTGGAGACAATAGCCACGTCGTAGCGGCGGCGGGCGCGAGGCAGCCGACCTTGGTTCCCGCCGGGCCAAAGTTCTCCGAGATAAAAGTAGAATCGGCGTCCTCCGCGGTCGAGCGCGCCGATGTGCCGCTGAAAATAAATTGATGGGAAGGATAGCTCGGACCCTGATTGGTCTGATACATGAAGTTGGCCCACCCGTATTGTTTCGCGTAGGTCAAATAAGGATCGAGCAGGTGGCCGCTGGACCCGTCGTAGTTGGTGACGGCCGGGCTGCCGACGTAGGCATACGAAGTCTTCCCTTTAATACTCTGCTTGACCGCCCACGCGCCATCATTGCGGCAGGCATATCCATCGGCCGGATCGGGGTCGCACATATTATTGAACCCGGTATGCGAGTGGTCGGGATCGGTGCTGCCCTGCAATGGCACTTTGCTCAAAGTTACAGGCAGCGGGCTCCCGGATTCGTTAGAAATGCCGCAAGGCGAAATGTCATAGCAGCTGGTGGTTACAGGGCTCGGCATACACGCAGCCAGTCCGCTGGCGCCATTCGGTATCGGGCAAGCCGGAGTGAGAAAATGGAAAAGATTGTCCGGCGTGCGATTCTCCTGATAGATCACCACGACATGCGTGATTTGCGGCGGGAAGCCAGTTGGCTTGGGGCGCTCAGGTTTCGATTGTGCGAGCACTGTCACGGACAAAAACGCCAGCAAAAACGGCAGCAGAGTCTTGGCTCTAGACTTCATATCGCAACTCCTTAGAATGACCTGAGAAAGAATGACCTGAGAATGAACCTGGTCTAAGTTCATGCGCGCAAGAACGTTCGCATCTCTCGTGCGAAGTGAAACCGAGCGCCCCGCGCCCGATCTGGCGCAGCGCAAGTCTGAAGCAATTCGGGGGGACAGTCAATTCAATTTTCGGCCAAATTTGAAGGCGGAGTTTGTCCTCCGGCTCAAATTGGGCCTATTCCGCATGAATGACCGAAGGTCATGCATCGCGCTAAGGGCTGCTCCGCCGGAAAATTATGGCTGGCGCTGACGGCCTGCCCGTAGTCGGCATCCTAAAAGCGGCACCAAGCCGCTAAGGGAGATCTCTATCTTGAAAAACCTCGAAGGATTAAAAGTCGCAATTCTAATCACTGACGGATTCGAAGAAGTGGAAATGGTCAAGCCTCGCCGCGCACTCGACGAAGCTGGGGCAGAAACGCGCATCGTCTCTCCCCAGGGTTCGAGCGTTCGTTCCTGGAATTTCACGGAGTGGAGCGCGGCCTATCCCGTCGACCTAACGCTGGACAAGGCGCGGGCCGAGGATTTCGAAGCGTTGTTGTTGCCGGGCGGAGTAATGAACCCGGATAAACTTCGCATGAATCCAAACGCGGTCGCCTTCGTTAAGGCTTTCTTCGACGCCAACAAACCGGTGGCCGTGATCTGTCATGGCCCTTGGACCGTCATCGAAGCCGGGGCGGCTAGTGGAAAGCGAATCACTTCGTGGCCTTCCGTGAAGAGCGATTTGCGCAACGCAGGAGCAAGGTGGGTGGATGAAGAAGTAGTGGTGGATGGAAATCTCGTGTCCAGCCGTAAGCCCGACGATATACCCGCCTTCAACCGCGAAATGATCAAGCTCTTCGGCGGCGCGCGGGCGCGAGTGAATCCGGCGGCATAAGGTTAATCGATTCGATTGCGGAATTAGCCATGGAGGATTGGCTATGATGGTGGCTGGAGACGCGGTTCGCGGCGTCTCCGTTAAAATCGGATTGGGTAAACATGCCGCGCTACGCCGACCGACGCGCTGTCGTTCTGTTGACGCTCATTCTCTCGACCTTCATGCTGTTGTGCGCCTGCTCGCCGCCGCCGGCTGAAAACGCGACGAACTCAAATCCACAAACCTTGCCCTTCGATCGCGCGCCGCACTCGACCGGTATATCCCCCAGCCAATCGCTGGTTCCATCGGGCACGAAACTGCCCGAGGGAACTCCCATTCCGATTCGCCTTCAGAGCGCGCTCTCCAGCGCATCGTCACATGCGGGCGACAGCTTCTATGCCAGCGTCGATGAACCGGTTGAAATTGACGGCCAGACTTTAATTGCTCGCGGTACGCCGGTCACCGGCCGCGTACTCGAGGCAAAGCCGGCCGCCGGTGTTCACAGTTCGAATGAAAGTTCAAATGAAACTCCAAATGAAAGCGCGCTCGAGCCCGGCTATCTTCGCATCGTCCTGGTGAGTTTAAAAATTGGCGGCAAGCACATCGCGATCGAGACCTCCAGCATCTTTGCCAAGGGCGGCTCGCGTGAAGAACGCAAACCGCCGACTGCCGCGCCTTCCCGCCGTCCTAAAGATGACGATAGGCCCGACAACGATCCCGACAAAAATAGGGATGCCATTTTCAGCCTCGACCGCCGTCTCAACTTTCGTCTCGCGCAGGGGGTAGATTTGCAGTGAGGCGGTGGATCGGCGAAGTGGTGGGCCGAACAACGCCGAACAACAACGAGAAAGTATCTGAGCCAAAGCCCCCTTCGCGATTCTTAGTGTCCTCCGTTGAAAACCTCTACATCGTTAAGCGTCGCCTGCTACGAGGAACCCTGTAGAGCCATCTGCATATTTCTTCGTTTCAATAAGTAGTAACGCAGCGCTTGGCAACCATGAGGCATCTTACTGCCGCGTAAGAATCGATATGTTGAGCGCAGCACGGAGGCATGAATGCTCTCGGATTATGCGGTCATAACATTCGCGGCGATGATCATCGCCGCTGCTAGCCTCGGCATGACGGCGCTGGCAGTGCAGTTCATGCAGTGGTTGTTGGAGATTGGCCAGTTTCTCCAACGGGTCCCGGTCGCGCGCGCCGAGGACTGCGCGGCTCGTGAGGCGGCGACACTCACGCCTGTACGCGAACTAGCCGGCGACTGAATCCGGGGACTAACTTTATTTTGCAAAGGAAAAGCGTGGCTGGCAGCGACGTAACTTTCGACCAGGTCAATGATCGAAAGACCAGGTCAATGATCGAAAAGCGGACGATCGAAAAAAGGAAGACGGTAAAAATAAACCGAGGGAGTAGAAGCGGAATCTAAAATTTTATATCACCTTCGGCGCAGTCGAGCCGCGGTTGTTCCGGCGAGACTCCACCAAGTGCGGTACTGTAGAGTCTGGTGTCGTGCCCTGGACGTGAGATCAGCTTGTGTACAGGACAGACTTTTTCAAGTTGACCTCCAACGTTGCCGGCCCGGCAAGTCTCGCCCATCAATCCACGAAACCCGCAGAAGGAGAAGCAGCACCGGGCAAACGAGGGATGACGGGCCAGAGGAATTAAAATGCAAAACCGTTGCATTCGTACGCTATTGTTGGCGCTGGCGGCACTGACGATCATGCTGGCGATACCGGCACCGTCATTCGCAGAAGTTGGCGTGGCAATTACCTTTGGACCGCCTGCGATCCCTGTCTATGAGCAACCGATTTGTCCGGAAGATGGCTACCTGTGGACACCGGGTTACTGGGCTTGGGACTACGACGTCGACGACTATTACTGGGTTCCCGGCACATGGGTGTTGGCTCCAGAGGTCGGCTTCCTGTGGACTCCGGGCTGGTGGGGATGGGGAAATGGCGCATTCCTGTGGAATGAAGGCTATTGGGGACCGCAGATTGGTTTCTATGGCGGAATCAATTACGGGTTCGGTTACTTCGGCACCGGCTTCGTCGGCGGACGCTGGGACGGCGGACACTTTTTCTACAATCGCGCTGTCCTGAATATAAATGTCACAGAGATCCACAACGTCTACGAGACGAGGGTCGAGGTCAACAACAACCACATCAGCTATAACGGCGGCAACGGCGGAATTGACAGACGTCCAACTTCCGAGGAAGAGGCTGCGGCACGCGAACGGCATGTTGGTCCGGTGGCGGCGCAAACTCAGCACATGCAGGCCGCGCGCTCCGATCCCCAGCAACGCGCGTCAGTAAATATGGGACGACCAGGCGTCGCAGCAACCGCTCGGCCCGGAGAATTCAAAGGTGCCGGCGTCGTAGCGGCCAGAGAAGCAGGAGGACATTACACGCCTCCGCCGAATCGCGGAAATCAGGCGCCCGGGAGCGAAGCACGCCCGGAGAACAACGCCGCGCGTCCTGAGGGTAATGCCGCGCGTCCCAGCGCCACGCATGTGAGCGAACTTCCACCGGCAGAGCGGCCTGCGGCTCCCAACACGGGAGATGCGAAGCAGGATCAGAAACTCCAGAAGCAGCAGGAAAAACTCTATAACCAGCAACAAAAAGAACGGCAAAAAGTAACGCAGCAACAGCAGAAAGAAGATCAGAAGCTGGCGAATCAAAAGGTGTCCGATGCGCAAAAGCAGCAGCAGGAGCAGCGGCACTCGCAACAGACGCAACAGTTACAGCAAAAGCATACCCAACAGAGCCAGCAGATGCAGCAAAGGGTGCAGGCGGCCCGGCCGGCAGCGAGGCCTCCCAAATAAGTCTCTTTGCCATTGAGTCGCACAAATCCGAGTCGCACAAATCCAGCTTGTCATGCTGAGCGAAGCCGGGGCCCCCAGAGCGCGCGCCCTTTGCGCGTTCTGGGGCGGGGAAGCGAAGGACCGATGCATTCCGAATCGCTGTAATGCAAAAGTCCTCCGCTTTGCTCCTGGGTAATAAGCGGTGTTCTCGGAGAGGCAAGTTACAAACCTAACGAAGCGCTTGGTTTTCGCTTAACAAAGGCTAAAAGTTCCATGCATTCGAGCGCCGCGAAATTTTGGGAAGCCGCCCACCACATGGTGGACAGCATCATCGCGCGTCTGCCCTCACTGATCGTCGCCTGTGTCGTTTTTATCATCTTCTACCTGCTGAGTGTGGTCGTCAGCCATGTCATTCTGCACACCACACGCAGGCATCGTCCTAATCTGGGCGTAGTTTTCGCGCGACTGATTGGGGCGGCGACGGTTCTGCTCGGCGTCCTTGTATCGTTTTCGCTGGTCGCGCCTTCGTTTCAGGCTGGCGACCTGATCAAAGTCCTGGGCATCGGCGGCGTCGCCATTGGCTTCGCCTTTCAGAACATATTGCAGAATTTTCTCGCGGGCCTGCTCTTGCTCTGGGCCGAACCGTTTCGTATTGGCGACGAGATTAGGTTGGATCCTTACGAAGGCACGGTGGAAGAAATTCAGACGCGCGCCACCATCATCAAGACCTACGATGGAAGACGCGTCGTCATTCCAAACGCCGATTTGTTCACGCACTCCGTGATTGTTAACACCGCGCTCGACAATCGCCGCTGGGAGTATGACTTGTTGGTGAAGGGTAGCGACAACTTAGCGGATCTTAAATCTTTCATCACCGACACAGTCGGCAAGGTGGAGGGTGTCTTGCAGAATCCGAAGCCCGAGGCGTTGGTCATGGACCTGGGTGACGCGGACGCCGCAGCTGTCAAGGTACGAGTGTTATGGTGGACGAAAGCTCCGCATCATCACGAAATGCTTTCGTCGTTCGACCAGGTTCTCACTGCACTTAAGAAGTCTCTTCATCCCGCTCAGGCTCCACAAAATCGCGCCGCCTGATAACCTGCTCTGACTTGGCCGCACGGCTATTCGGGCTGGAGTTGCAGCTGTAACGCTGCTGTCGAGGAGATAGTCATGCTTGTGACCATCGCTGTAATTCTCGTGATCCTGTGGCTGCTGGGGATGGTTTCATTTCACGCGCTGGGCGCCTATGTGCATTGACTCCTGGTGCTCGCAATCATCATGGTCCTTATCAGGAGCATTCAGGGCCGGAATCTGCTTTAGATTCGACGCAACAAATTAAGTCCCATAGCGACGGTCGAGGCTCTCCGCAACCGGCGTCGCGGGCAAGGCGGCGGCGCGAATGTCTTTGCTCTCCAGGATTGGCCTCGGATAACCGTGTCGCGCTACGTTCAGCATCGACTGACCGATCTGTTTCGTGGTCAACACATGATTCGGAAACGCCGACCGCAGCAGAGGCAATATTGGCTTCGACAGCTTGTAAAAAACGCGATACATCTTTGTCTTCGAACGGATTCCATCCAGGGGCTGAATCACGCCGGGACGAAACATATAAGCCGCCGCAAATGGCATTTTAAAAATGTCGTTTTCCGTCTTACCTTTTACGCGAGCCCACATGATCTTTCCTTTTTCCGAGCTGTCCGTGCCTGTACCCGAGACATAATTAAATGTCATCCTCGGATTAAGTCGGGCGAGTATGTCGGCGGCGGCGATGGTGATTCCATGCGTCATGCGTTTATATTCGTCTTCGGTCATGCCGCGACTCGCAACGCCGAGGCAGAAGAAGCAGGCGTCGAACCCCTCAAGGTCGCCCTTAATGGACTCGTATTGCCAGAGATCGGTGTGCTGAATCTCGCGTAAGCGCGGGTGCGGCAAGCCGGTAACAGTGCGACCGACGGTCTGAGTGAGCTCTACGTCAGGAGCTAACAGGCATTCCCGCAGCACTCCTTGTCCCACCATGCCGGTGGCGCCAAAAATAAGAACTTTCATTCGCCTTTCAACCCCGCTGCGTCAACCTGACGGCGCCTAATATAGATGCTTCTCAAGCGCGATACGTCCCGGCTATTAGGGGTTTCTGCCGTGAGAGGGGTCGCTGGAATTAGCAACATCGAGGTCGACGTGTAAGCGTTGCCTCTCGGGGATGTTTGGCGGGTAGCAGTTGCCATCCTTGTTATAGGTAGCGCGGCAACCCCTGGCAAAATCAGGCCGCCTGGGTGACTGCGAAAATTGCCAGACCTCAGCGAACGGAAGCCCGCTCGACTCAGGCGCCAGATTCTTTTGCGAAACCGTGCACCCGGGCGATGGCGGGCAAGCGTCATTCACCACCCAATATGTTATTTTTCGTCCGCCCGCATTCTTGCGAATATCCTCAGCGGTCACAATCGAAACCCCGGACTCCTCTCGCGCTGCAATACCCGAGCAATACACGCCAGCGACCAAGTGCGCGGCGGTCACTCCGTCGATCCACGCAAGCAGATAGGATCGCTGTTCAGGAAGCAAGCGGCCGCCTTGTTCCTGATCGAGAAAAATTACGGTCCCCGCGGGAAATCCTTCAGCCCGCGCCGCCCTGGCTGCCGCAGCAGCATCGGAGCGGCCCAACCGCGTAGCATCCCCCGCCGATTTGATCTCGGAGTAACTGCGGCCATTGAAAAGAACAAGGAAGCCAAAGCCGGCAGATTCAAGCACCCTTCGCTTTCCAAGCCAGGAATTTCTCTTGCCCCCCGGCGGATTATTCAGCCAATAGCCGGAATACGAAAAGGTTTGGCGCAGAGTCTCCAAGTTTGCGTCGCCGGGATAATCATTCCGGTCAAAGCCGATATATCCGGACGCGGACGGGCTGTGCGGCTTGGAGGTTGGCGTTTGCGAATACCCGCCGGTGAGAGAGGATGCCGCGGTCGCAGCCAGCAACGCAATCGTCCGCAGCCCGCTCAGGCCGTCATCTCCTGATCCTGTTTGCGATCTGGTTTTGCAGCCACTGCGGGCAAGCGCAGGCGGAAGGTTGTGCCGGCGCCGACGACGGTATCGAAGTCCACCGAACCGTAGTGCCACTGCATAATCTGATAAGTTTGCGCCAGGCCGATTCCGCTGCCCCCTTTATCGCCCTTGGTGGTGAAATAGAGTTCGAAAATTTTCTCCTGCGCATCGGCAGGAATGCCGCATCCCTGATCAACGACTTCGGCAAGAATCATGTCGTCGTCGCGCCGCGCTTTGATGGCCAGCGTTCCTCCCGCTGTCATGGATTGCACTCCGTTGAGCACCAGGTTCAAAATCGCCTGCTTCATCAAGTCGGCATCGACGTGCACCAGGAGCACATTGTCTTCATGGTGGAGATCCGCGTTTAACGCATCTCCTGGCAACTCGATCAGGATCTTCACGCCATGGCGGGCGGCGTCGGGCGCGGCCAGCACCGATACATCTTCGAGAAGCTTGCGCATGTCGATGTCATCGAGCCGCAAATCGCGGGGCCGCGTGAAGTCGACGAGAATCTGCACCACGCGGTCGAGGCGATGAATCTCACTGCCGATGATGTCCATGTGGCGGCGCGTGTCAGGATCATCCCCGTGCATTTTGTTCTGCAGCAACTGCAGGTGCAGCACAATCGCGTTGATCGGATTTTTTACTTCGTGGGCCACGCCGCGGGTGAGGCGGCCACTGGCGGAAAGGCGACGCGAAATTTCAATCTCGTCTTCGATGCGGCGCACCGATTCAGCGTCGCGCATCGTCAATAGCGCGCCGATCGGCGTTCCTTTTTCCTGAATGAAGTCGAGCGACACTTGCACGCGGCGGCCATCGACAGCTTCGAAATCGTATTGCACCAGGGGACGCTGCTTTTGAAATGCTGGCAGTACCACCGCACCCAGAACCGTTCCATCGGAGAAAATTTCTGCGGCGGTGCGTCCCAGGATTTCGCGGCGCGGGCGTCCCAGAAACTTCTCCGCTGATGCACTCACCAGCACCACGCGCGAATCGCGCGTGAAGAGCATGAGTCCGTCCTGGAGCTTGGTCATGACCTGCTCGACGTTGTCTTTCAGCGCCGAAAAAATCTGGTTGGTGTCACGAATCTGCCGGCCGAGGTGAGCGATCTTGAGCGAGACCAGGCCCACTTCGTCTTCCGAGCCCGATTCTTCCTCCGGCAACAGATTGCCCGCACTGGCGCTGTCGAGGTTGCGGCTGATGACTTTCAGCGGGCCGAGCGCGACATTCGAGACCACCGCCGCCAGCACCAGCGAACAAAAGATCGCGAGCACCGAAAAAAATGCCGCCTGCTGCAACTTCGGCGTAAGTTCGTTGCGAAGAAACACCGTGGAAACGCCGACGCGAACGCTACCAAATGTTTGGCCGTCGAGTTCGACTCCAACGCTTACGTCATAAACCGTGCCCGGAGCATAGATCAATCGCAACTGCCGCCGGAATCCGGAGTCACGCAATATGCTGAGCGGGGCACGAGTCGGAACTGGCTTGCCATTCAGCGCCGGGTTTGTGTCAAGAACCGCCACTCCATTCGGATCGATGATGGCGGCGTCATAGATAATGCGAGAGTTGCCCACCACCGATTCCAGTAAGTCGTTGAGGTTCGGATCAGTCTGCAGATAATTGGTAATGGCGACCCGCATCGCCGCCGGATTTTCAGTATTGACGCGCGTGCTCGTGAGATCGGGCACAGCTTTGGAGGCGGCATACTCCAGTTGATTGGTGAGTTGCGAAGCCGTCTCATCGGCCCAGAGCAATCGCTGGCGCAGCAATTGGGACAGGTAAAACCAGGAAAAGCCGACGACCAGCGCCGTGAACAGCGTGGTGATCACGAGCACGATGATGAATTTGCGTGTCATCTAAAGACAGGTGACAGGTCTTAGGATGCAGGTGACAGGTCTTATGTGACAGGTCCCAGGAAAAGCCAAATCGATTTCTTCGAGGTAGTACCGGTTTTTCCTGACCCCTGACACCTGCGACCTGATCTTTTACGCTTCCTCAGCCATCACCGCATCCTGCGGGCGTCCATATTCTTTCAATTTGTTGTGCAGCGTCTTCAGGCTGATGCCCAGCATCTCTGCGGCTCGCGTTTTATTGTTATTGGTCGCTTGCAGAGTTTTCAGGATGAGCAATTTCTCCGCTTCTTCTACGGTCGTGCCCACGCCCAGATGTACCGCGTCAGGATCGTTGACCACCGGACGCACGCTTTGGCCAAAGCCCGGCTGCAGGTGTTTGGTTTCGATCAATCCGCTTTCACACACGATCACCGCGCGTTCGAGTGTGTTGCGCAACTCGCGCACATTGCCCGGCCAGGAGTAGCTCTGGAAAAGATTGAGCACCGCCTCGCTTACGTCTGCCACCTTGCGATTGTGTTTCTCGTTCATATCCGCGAGCAGGCTCTTGACTAACTCGCGGATATCGTCTTTATGCTCGCGCAGCGCCGGCATATGAATATTGAAAACATTGAGGCGGTAATAGAGATCCTGACGCAGTTCTCCATTGGCCACGGCGTCGTCGGGAACCTTATTAGTGGCGGCGAGCACGCGAACATCGACCGACGTCTCGACCTTGCTGCCGAGCCGGCGCAACTTATGGTCCTCGAGCACTCGCAACAACTTGGCCTGCGTGCCAACCGGCATTTCGCCGATCTCATCGAGCAGCAAAGTTCCGCCTTCGGCCAACTCGAAGCAGCCGGTGCGGCGCTCCGCGGCTCCCGTGAAAGCGCCCTTTTCGTGGCCGAAAATTTCGCTCTCGATCAGCGTTTCGGGGATGGCGGCGCAATTGATGGGGACGAAAGGTTTGTTGCGCCGCGGACTTAAATCGTGAATCGTGCGTGCCACCAGTTCCTTACCCGTGCCGCTCGCCCCTGTGATCAAAACCGACGCCGTGCTCGGAGCGACTTGCTCGATCAGATGGAAAATTTCCTGCATCTGAGTGGAGGCGCCGACCAGACTTCCCAGCGCTCCCTTATCGCGCAACCGGCGGCGCAGCGATTCATTTTCGACGCGTGCATTCAAAATCTCGCCGATGTTAGTGAGAATGGAGCGCAGGCGGCGGAAGTCGATCGGCTTCTCGATATAGTCCTGCACGCCGAGGCGTCCGGCGTGGAAAGCGGTCTCGGTTGCCTTCTGAGCTGTCACCATGACCACGGCGATCGATTGCGCCAGATCGGCCAGCCGCTCTACCAGTTCCATACCGCCCATGCGCGGCATCTTCACGTCGGTAATAACAATGGACGGGGCGAACAAAGGTATTTTTTCCAGCGCTTCAAGGCCGTCCGCTGCCGTGTCGGTGCGATAGCCCCAACCCGAGACCAGTTCGGCCAAACCGGTTCGTTCGTTTTCTTCATCCTCGACAATCAGCACTCGTTCCTGGGTCATATTCCTCTAGTCATAAGCTTTCCAGCATTATTCAGGGAAGTGCTGCGCCCCGCAACCCGTTCGAACTTAGTAATATCAATTTGAGATTAGTTTCGCGCATCCGTCTGCGGAGATCTTGGTGGACCACACTCGAGACCGAACGACGCTCCGCACCCGCATAGTACCTGCCTCGAATGAGCAAAAAGGAACAGATTGCCGATTTCGATCATGCGATTCTGCAATGTGCAAATCGTCGAAAGCGGTAACCGCGCTCTGCATCACCCCAAAAATGTTCCGTATAAACGCTTAAACTTTTTGCAAAAATGGCCGTTTGCTGTAAAATTCGGTGTTTCCCCAGTGCAGCCTATCCGTGTGTGGATGTAGGGTTTTATTTATTTTCAAGCTCTATTAGTTAGTAGTTTGCTTTCGATTTGATTCGGAGGAATTCCATGTCGCTTTGTCACCCCATATACAAAAGATGCGCGATTGTTGCACTGCTTCTGGTCATGGTTCTGATTGCGTCGCCATCTTTGCTGAGAGCACAAACCGCGCCTGCCCCCAAGCCGGCACCTATGACGTCGGATGACGGCGTGCCCAAGTGGGACTTATTCCTTGGCTATCAATGGTTGAACCCCGGTGGAAATGTGCCCGATGCAAATTCTCCGCCGAACTCGGTGCAAATGCCTTCGTTGGTCAAAGGCTTCACCACCAGTCTCTCCTACAACTTCACCAAGATTTTTGCTCTCGAAGGAAATTACGGCGGGAGCTCGGATGGCAGCGACAACAGCGTCAATACCTTTACCGTCGGCCCGAAGGCCACCTATCGCGGCGACGGTGTGGACTTCTTCGTGCACGGACTGGTCGGCTTGGATCGCACCCACACCTCCACCGCTTCGACCAGTAATGGTGTCGGCGCCATCCTTGGCGGCGGTATGGATCTCAAGCTCTGGAGGCCGATTACCTTCCGCGTGTTTGAAGCGGATTTCTTGTGGTCGCACCAGAATTTTGGCTCGGTCGTTCCGCCAGATGATCCCTCGTTGCGCCGCCCGAACTTTGATGGCGTTCTGCTGCGCACTGGTATTGTGTTGAACTTTGGCGGCGGAGCTCCCGAAGTTCCGGTGGCTGCGTCGTTGGTCCTTCAGCCCACCGAAGTCATGGTAGGTGAACCGGTGCATGGCACTGCCTCGGCCAGTAACTTCAACCCGAAGCACGCTCTTACCTATAGCTGGTCGAGCAGCGGCGGAAAGATCGACGCCAAGGACACGTCGGCGAACATTGATACTAACGGCCTCAGCGGTGGCAGTTACACCGTCACCGTCACCGTTACGGATCCGAAGGCCAAGAAGAATAACACGGCGAGCGCCACCGCGAATTTCACAGTGAAAGAACCGCCGAAGAACCCGCCGCAGTTCTCCTGTTCGGCGAACCCGTCGATGGTTCAGGCTGGCCAAACCTCAACCATTACCTGCACCTGCACCAGCCCCGATAACGTTCCGGTGACGGTCGGTGGATGGACCGCGACCGGCGGCAGCATCTCTGGCAACGGAAGCTCGGCCACGCTGACAACCACCGGCGCCCCGTCAGGCACGATTACGATCAGCGCCACTTGTACCGATTCGCGCGGACTAACGGCTTCGACGTCGAGCTCGGTGACGGTTGAAAATCCGCCACCCCCGCCGCCGCAAGCCACCAAGGTGAACGAGTGCGCCTATCCCAATCCAAAGAAACCGTGGCGCGTCGACAACACCTGTAAGGCTGAGCTGGACGATGTTGCACTCAAGTTGCAGCAGGATCCGGATGCCAAGCTGGTCGTCGTCGGGAACGCTGACCCGGCAGAAGTCGCCAAGTCCAAGCATAAGAACCTGGCGGCTGAGCGGGCCCTTAACGTGAAAGCCTATATCTCGGGCGGTGAGGCGAAACAGAACATCGATCCGAGCCGCATTGAGGCACGCACTGGTAACGCTGGCACCGCGACTTCAGAACAGTGGATTGTTCCGTCCGGCGCGACCTTCCCCGAGGCCGACAGCACCACAGTCGTCGACGAGTCGAAGGTAAAAGCGATTCCGGATCACCCGAAGCCGGTTGCCAGAAAGAAGAAAAAGGCCGAATAGCAGACTTTTGGCCGAATTAACACGAAAGGCCGGTGGGGTTCACCCTACCGGCCTTCCTATTTTCGTTCTTCGGTAGCCCTTATCCGCCCAATCGAATCAGGAGGATAATGTGCCCGCGTACACACCACGTACACAAGTCGCGCAGAGGACGAGGAATCAAGTATTGGATTCCACGCAGACTTCCACAACGCTCTCCACGCGCCATCTCGGCAAATGTCCCCATGACAAAGACCGCAACTACCACCGTTGCGGCTGCCCCGTCTGGTGTCAGCGAAACCGAAAACGCTGGAGCGCGGAGACGAACGACTGGGCCGAGGCGCTCAAGCTGGTATCCATCTTGGATGTGCGAAAGTAGGTCTTGTTCCGTCTCAAGAAAGCGGCCGCCATCGAGTCCGGCGAGAGGGCAATAGCCCCATCCACCACCACCGTCGCCGTTGCCATCGACCTCTACCTCGTCAAGCGTTCAAGAAATTTAAGACGCTACTAAAGCGCCTCACAAAGACCCCTAGATGCTCACGCAAGGTGGGAATTTCTTTCTCTGCCTCACACAAGCCTACCTTTCGGCTCCATTGTCCGGGCAGTGGGTGAATACCAACCAACGTGTATGCCCGTGGATCAGGCTGGCAATGCAGGTTCCTGTAGTCCATGGCAAAAGCCCCGTCGTACTGTAAATCGTTGTAGACGGCTACCCGTGCGGCTAGGAGGGCTACTCCACCTCGCCCCGTTGAACCACAGGGGACTCGCTTCGGCAACAGAGGCCGTACCGCTGCCAAAGCTGGAACCACGGGCTATGCGCCAGCATTTCGTCATGCCGTCGATTCAATGCCGCGAGGTCAATCGCGTTCAGCGGCCTAATATCCGGTGCCTCGAACATTTCCTCTAGCTGTTCGATGTCGTCAATAGTGCGTTCAATGTCAGTGCGTTCAATGTCCATTCCGTCCCAATATCCAACATGGGCGTGGCAATCGTCAAACGGAGCGGCACTTGCGGTTGTGCTCCCCCCCCCGAAATCGGATACCCTTACCGGATACGAGGTTTGCCCTGTGACTCTTGCCTCATTATCAACCGCATCCCAGCAATGGAATGCGGCCACCTATGCCGATAATGCTCATTTCGTGTCTGCGCTCGGTCAACCCGTGTTGGATTTGCTCAATGCCCAGCCCAGCGAGCGCATCCTCGATTTGGGTTGCGGCGACGGCGTACTGACGGAAAAACTGGTTGCGCTGGGTGCGCAGGTGGTTGGCATCGACAATTCTCCGGACATGATCGCTGCCGCTCGTCAGCGCGGCCTTGATGCTAGAGCAGCGGACGCCAGTGCGCTGGTCTTTAACAACGAATTCGATGCCGTCTTCTCCAATGCCGTCCTGCACTGGATTAAAGACGATCCGGACGCCCCGATTGCGGGTGCTTTCCGTGCTCTCAAGACTGGAGGAAGATTCGTGGGCGAGTTGGGCGGGCACGCGTGCGTCAGCGCGATTACAGTCGCGTTAGTGGCTGCGCTGGAGCGCCGGGGCGTTCGGGACGCGCCTTCGTGGATTCCGTGGTACTTCCCAACGGTCAAGGACTATGAACTGCGGCTGCGTCGGATGGGGTTCGTGCCCCGGAGTGTACAACTGATTCCGCGCCCCACGCCCCTGCCAACGGGAATGCGCGGGTGGCTCAACACATTCGCCAACCCGTTCTGCGCTGCGCTACCGAGTGAGGAGCGAGTAGCCTACCTCGATGAAGTTACAGCATTGCTCAAACTCGTACTTTGCGATGCAGACGGGAAGTGGACAGCGGATTACATTCGCCTGCGCTTTGTTGCAATAAAACCCTGAAGCTGATCCGTGAGGCGTATCAGGGTAGTGATACTTCGGGGCAATACCTCGCGCAGGCATCGACGGTTTTACAATTACCCGAACGATGTGAGGCATATGTGACGGAAGCCGAATTGAAAAAGCATCTCGACGCCGCCGCGGAGAGCCCCAAACAAATTGCTGCCGCCGTACTGGGCCTGCCGGAGAAAACGCTGCGCTATAAGCCGTCCCCGGACAAATGGTGCATTTGGGAGATGCTTGGACATCTCGCCGACATGGAAATCCTCTATGCCTACCGCATTCGGCAAATGCTCGCTGACCATGACCCCGTGATCGCGCCGATTGATCAGGACGCTTGGGCGAAGAATCTCGGATATCTGGAATCACCGATCTCGGAACTGGTCGCGCTCTATGGACTAAACCGCCTCTCCAACGTGAGGTTGCTGAGGCGGCTGAAGGCCGTTGACTTGCTGAAATCCGCCCGTCATCCTGAACTCGATCACCCAGTCACCGTTGGCGAGTATGTGAGGATGATGTCGAAACACGGACCGAATCATTTGGAGCAGGTCGAGCGGTTGAAAAAAGAAGCGACAAAGACCTGAGGGTCGATTCGGGAGGCGTGCGCCTCGCCGGAGCACGACACGCAGCTTGGTACGAGCGATGACCAAATTTCGACCTGTTCCGTCTGCTCGTGAATAAATCCGGAAGAACTGGTCATTTTGGCACAGTCTCGGAACTGAGACCTAGTCATACTCTTTCATGACCGTCGCAGATGAAGTTGGTTGTAGTTGAATCTCGGGCGGACGCCAGCTTGCTCCGCTGCCAGCGGGCGTAGCAAAGACAATGAAAACGAAGACGTGGACGGTGATCGCCAACACGGGCAAACAAGCAGACCTCCAGTCTGGCCTTGAGAAAAAGACAGTGCAAAAGCCAACACACATTAGCGGCAAAGAGTTTGTTCATTGGCTGGCGGCCAAGAGCCGCATTGATGATGCTTCTTTGCAATCGTTATTTAAGCGGTAAGGGTGGCATTAGACCTGAATCCGCTTCATGAAAGCAAAGTCCGTTTCAATATCAACCCCGCTCTCCTCACCCCGCTCTGGCTCCATCGGGCACTCCGGATTCCGGCACCGCAAGCACGTGATTCCGTCCGAATATCCGATGTCGAAGAGCATTCCTTCAGAAACCATCCCTGCCATCTTGCGCGATGGAAGTTTACGACGAATAACGCTTGCTTGCCTTCGATCTCCCGTGGATTTGCACGCTCCCGTTTCATTCCAGCCAACAAGGTGCGCACATGATCGCCGAAGTTGACTCTGAGGGCGAGCTGCTTTTCGAATCGGCAACGTTGCTCACGGATTCAATGGCGCCAACTCTTATGTGGATATCGTCGAGGACTTCGGTAGAAATCGGCGGCTTTACCTGCGCGGGCGTCATGCCCCGATTTTAGTCGGGGGCTCACGAGGTTCCCTGCCCGCTGCGCGGATGGCAAAGCAGTGCCGACCCGAGCACGCAAGAGCCATTCCCGAAGACCGCGAAGGCAGACTAGCCTGAAATCGAGCAGACTTCGGGGGAGGGCTGTTCGACGAGCGTCCTGTGACTGGAATTGAGTCTGGGGCGCTTTCGTTTTTCGCCGCTGACTTTTTGCCGAGCGATGCATTGAAATTGCTTCCCTATCCCCACCTGCCTACCACCAGACGTGATGAGTAAGTTTGCGATACCATTGCCTTCACCAACGTCTTTTCAAGAGGGACAGCCCCTGCACACGCCTTCGCACCTTCGCCGGATGTATATATCTGCAATCCTGCTCACGCTTTGGATTGTCATTTTCGTGCTCCCCGCTGCCGAGGTTCAGGGCCGTTCCGTCGCGAGTACCCAGAACATACCCGCGCAGATTCACGCGCTCAAGGTGACCCTGCTATCCACGATGCTGGTCGGCAGTACCACGGGGCTAGGCGAGTGGGGATTTTCGGCGCTGATCGAAGCCGATGGTCACCGCGTTTTGCTGGATACTGGAGCCCATCCCGATACCGTGCTGCAAAATGCACATGACTTGAATATTGACTTGTCCGATGTTAGAGAAGTGATCCTTACGCACAACCACTGGGATCATGTCAGCGGGTTGATGACCCTTCGCAAAGAGATGATGAAAAAGAATCCCTCGGCGCTCTCCGTGGTGCATGTCGCACGCGGTATTTTCTACAGCAGACCTGCGCCCGAAGGTGAGGATAACCGCATGATTGCAGTAAAGAAGGAGTACGAAGCGACTGGCGGAAAGTTCATCGAACACGAGGAGTCGGCGGAAATCTTTCCCGGCGCGTGGCTGACAGGCCCAGTGCCTCGCAAATATCCGGAGCGCAACTGGAGTATCAGCGGGAAAGTGCAGACCCCGGCAGGCTTGGTCGAGGACACGATTCCCGAGGATCAATCACTGGTACTCAACACGCCCCGAGGGCTGGTTGTAATCACGGGCTGCGGGCACGCGGGAATCATCAACATACTCACATTTGCCCGCGAGGAATTTCCGAGCCAGTCCGTGGAGGCAGTGATCGGTGGACTGCACCTTTTCCCGGCGACGGATGAGCAATTGGATTGGACTGCGGACAAGATGAAAGACTTCAAAGTGGCGAATCTGCTGGGCGCACACTGCACTGGCATCGAAGCGGTCTATCACATTCGGGAGCGCCTCGGCCTGCCGCGAGCATCTGCGGTTGTGGGCAGCGTGGGATCGAGTTTCGTCCTCGGCGAAGGCATACATCCGGGCCCACTCGCAAAATAACAGCGCTCTCCCACGATCTGTGATAATTTCCCCGTGTGCAGGCGCTCCCCTGGCCCAGGGAAGGCAGGTTGTTAGGAGCATTCCGGCGACGGGAATCTCAATTCCAAACCCTGCGGGATCGCAAANGGGAGGAAGCGCATGGGTGCTCGAAACGGCACAGCCTTTCTATTCGCATGGACTCTATTCGTCCTGCCCGCGACCGCGACTGAGGCTCACCTCGCCGATAAGACCCGCCTTCAGCCTTCACGCGATTCCATCATTCGTATCGTCACCCAGATTCAACGGGCGGACTACGAAGGCGACCGACCAACCCTGAAGCGCCTCCATGACGAACTCACGCCCATCCCGGAAAACAACAAGCTGGCATCGCGGGTGCTCTACTGGCGCGGATTTGCGTCGTGGCGCAGAGCGATTAACGGCTTCAACGAAACCCCGACCCCTACGGATCTGGAAGGGGACCTCACGCTGGCGGTCGCCGATTTCAAAAACGCCATTGCCCGAGACCCTGCCTTCGTGGAACCAAAGATTGGAGCAGGCTCTAGTCTGGGCTACCTGATGTTCTTGCACAAGCAAGACTCAACCCGCGTTCAGGAGCTGCTCCAACAGTCGAGTCCGCTTTTGAAAGAAGCGATGGCGACAGCCCCGGACAATCCTCGACTGCTCTGGGTGCTCGGTCCCATTCGATGGTCGTCGCCTCCAGAGCGGGGAGGTGGTCAGGACAAGGCGTTTGAAATTTACAACAAAGGATTGGAAGCAGTCCATAACCAGAAGCGCGACGTGGGTGATCCGCTGGAGCCCTCATGGGGAGAACCCGAGTTGCTGCTGAGTCTCGCGTGGTCGAATCTGAACCGAACCACGCCTGATTTGAAAGCCGCCGAGCAGTATGCGCAGGCTGCCCTCAAACTGGTTCCTTACTGGCACTACGTTCGCGACAGCTTGATGCCCCAGATTCAAGCAGCCAAACCGAAGCCCACCTCGCGGTTGTGGCCTCCGCTTTCGCACAAGCCCAGCCGCCTGCCACGCCCAAGTTAGAGGGCGAAGCGGAGTACATTTCCTCTGTTGGTTCAAACCCAAGTCGCTAGCGGTGACGCGAGGGACCCCCTTCAACCACTCGAGGGGGGAATCGTCGAAGGTCGGCTTGGGGAGAAGGTGTACCATCGGCGTGGAGTTTTCGCACACATCCATGATGCGGGCAACTAAGTCGGAGCAGGAGTCGGCTCTTACCGGCCACAGATTCTTTTTGCTTTTCCTTCTTCTGTTGGGAACACTAATTCTCTACCCGTATGCCGACGCGAGCCGCTTCGGTTACTACGCATTTCGCGTGATCGGAACCGCGGCCACTCTAATCAGCGTGTACGCGGCCAAAATCCACCGAACTCTGCTCGTCTTTGCCCTCATACTTGCGATTCCGACCTTACTCCAACGGATCCTGCTTCCCAAGGCCGATGCGAGTTCGTTTTCGGTATTCAACATAGTCCTCAGCTTTGTTTTTGACGTTCTCATCATCGTGGTTATTTTCCGCCACGTATTCGCCAAGGAACAGGCCAACTCGGAAACCATCTTTGGAGCCCTCTGCATCTATCTGCTGGTGGGGTTCAGTTTTGCCAGTGCCTACGGCATGGTGGCCACCTTCCAGCCAAACGCCTTTTATCTCGATCCGCGCACCAACCTTCACATCGTTCCCGACCGCTTCGATTTTATTTATTACAGTTTTGGCACCATGACCTCACTCGGCACGGCTGGGATTACCCCTGTCTCGCCTCAAGCACGTTCCCTTTCAGTCCTTGAAGCTATCCTCGGCGTCTTATATCTTGCAGTCCTGATTGCAAGACTGATGGGGGCGTACCGCCCAAACTCCAGCGTATGAGCACGGTCCACCTGCTGACAGCCGCGAGTGATAGCCGAGACTTGACCTTACACGGGCTGTTGTGAGGACGAAGCGGAACTGTCGGACTCGGCTGAACCTCAATTTCCGGTTTGCCCGTCATCCGCCACAAACGCTCCGGGAGAGAAACCCCGTTGGAAGCCAACTGTGGGAACTAGTAATGTCACACTCTGCGTGCTAAGTTATTCGGCCATGCGAGTTCGTGGATCGATTCTGGCGATTGTTCTTATCGGCTTTACTTCGATGGCGACGCCTCAAGACACGGTCGTACGCGAACGCCGGCAGCGAGCCGCGGCTGCGTTCCACGACGGTATTCTTTTGTTTCATGCTAGTTCCGAGCTGGATCTTACGGCTGATGGTTTCCGTCAGGCTCCTTTCTTTTATTACTTCACGGGCTTGGGGAACACGCTGGGAGCCATGCTCGCCATTGATGGGCGCTCGGGCGAGAGCTGGCTTTTCCTGCCATCTCACCCGCCGTTTTCAAGGAGCGGTTTGCAGCCGGAAGTTCAGCCCGGACCGGAAGAGGCGAAACGCTTGGGCATGGAACATGTCGTTGACTGGTTCGAACTGGAAGGATTTCTAGCGTCACACGGCGGCGCCGGCCAAGCGCTGCGGCTATATTATGGCGACGATCTGTCAAACTTCGCCGAACTGCCGCCCAACCTTCTAAGCCCGAAGTCGCCCGAGGCTCCGATGTGGCTCCAGATCATCCTCCAAAAATGGCCCGCTTTTGAAACCAAAGAGTCAAGCGAACGAATCGAGGGCCTGATGGCGGTTCAGAGTGCGGAGGAAGCGGCTGCTCTGCGCTCGGCTGCGAAGGCGACTGTGACCGCCGTGATGGCTGGAATGCATGCAATTCGGCCGGGCGTATCCCAGCGGAGCGTTGAAGCGGTGGTCGAAAACACATGCTGGACCGTGGGTGCGCATGGTTCCTCTTTCTGGCCGTGGGCAATGGCGGGAGACAATGCCGTATTTCCGCGGCCGTTTACTTCGCTCGCGCGATACGATCACCTGAACCGAAATTTGCGCTCTGGCGAACTCGTGCGCCTAGACGTGGGATGCGAACAGGGCCACTACATAGTGGATTTGGGGCGGACGGTGCCGGTGTCTGGCCACTATGACGACGATCAGCGAGAGACGTGGACCATATTCGTAGCGGCATATCATGCCGGTGCCCTCGCGCTGCACGACGGAGTCACCGTTGACCAAGTCTTCGACGCCGGGCGCGCGGAACTGCTGCGTCATCGCGCATCGGCAAAGAGTCCGCTGGCGCAGCACGCGATCGATTCCTGGTCAGAGCGCAAGAACGTTCCGTACTGGCAAGTGCATACGACAAACCTGATGGCCGCTTTCGCGGTTGGGCCACTCAGGCAGGGAACGACGATCAACTTTGAGCCGATCGCCTCGATTGATGGCCAGGGATTTTTCCTGGAAGACATGTACATCATTACCAAGGACGGCGCCGAGCTGCTTACCCCGGGAGTTCCTTATTCGGCGCAGGAAATCGAAGCCGCGATGAGGTAGGCAGCGCTGAAATACAGGAGACGGTTCTGGATGAGTGGTCTTTTCTAACCGGAAGTAACCGGCGTCTTCCTTCACCCGGAACCGCCGGGACGCTAGTTGGCTCTTTCAGTGCTAGTTGAACCGAACCACAGCCGCGCCTTCGAGAACGACTTCGATTCGTTCGGAGGAAAAAAGCGAAAGCCGTCCGGAGCTGTGCTGCGCTACGACGGGCGGCTCACTACCCCCTCAGCTTGCCCCAAATTGTACCTGCTCGACCTTGCTATCATTGGGCCCCGAAGGTCTCGATCTTGTCAGACCGCCAGGAGGATGCTGGAGAACGACGGTATCGTCCCGAAGTTCTCGATTGAACTCTCCCGTGATGCACTCAGGCACGGAGTAGATACGCAGCTTCATACCGCAGTCGAGGCGGCGAAGGCCTTGTAGTCGCGATGAAGACTCCAGCCGAATTGAGTGCTTGGATGTGATCGCATAAGTCGAGCAATTTAACGGATTCGCGTCATCTCAATGAGATATTGTTCGACACCCTTCAGGTTTTTCGATTTTGCGTTCATGATTCTCTCGAGCCATACCCCATCTGCCGCAAGTCTTACGACACGAAGCTCGATTCTCGAATCAGTCTTCGAATGTTTCTTCAGGCGTTCGCTCAGCCAGTTATCCCAAACCCGTCCGATCTGATCTTTAGAGGCCATCAGACTTAAGAGCGCGCCCCAAATTTTACGTTCAGCTGCACCTTCGGAGAATGCGGCCCCAATGTAAGCACGAGTAAAGCATCCGTCGGAATTCTCTTCTTCCGCCATCAGTCGGTCAAACTGCTTGTCCAATCGGGTCATTAGCATCTGCATCAGCTCCGTCACTAACGTCTCTTTGCTATCGAAATGATTAAAGAAAGCCCCCTTGGTAACGTCGGCCAACTCGCTCACTTTGTTGACCGTGACATCAGCCATGCCCTTGGTCGCAGCGAGTTCGAAGGCGGCATTCATGAGGGATTCTCTAACGAAAAGAGGGTCCTTCTTTTTCATGTACGCGTTTTTTACTTTAGTCGCCTTCATTTCCGAAAGTCTCCTCAACGTCTCAAAAGTCTATTCCATTGGATGAGCCAGGGGCACAAATAAAGTGATTGCTTTCAAAGATACCATTTGGTATCTTTGATGAGAACGTACTTCAAAACGAACTGCAACGCTGCTGTAACAGGGTTGCTTCAGGACAATTTTGAAGAATAACTCGTGAGGTGAATCATGTCCGGTTTAGGGTTGAGCGAGATAAACACTGTCTCTGACTCAGATTTAGCAGTGGCTCACCTTGTTCTTAAGGTGGCTGACCTTAAGAGCAGTTGCCAATTCTACTCGAGTCTCGGCATTCCTCCATTTGTGATCGACGAAAAGTTCGCAATTATTGAACTACGTGGAGGCACTCACCTTCTATTGTTCGAAGTCGGGCTGGCTGGAGAAGAGGTAGCGGAAAGTTTGACAGGACAATTCCATAAAAGATTTTCCGAGCGATTTGACCTCATGATTAAAGGCAAAGACCCGAATGAATTGAAGAAATATCGGTTGCAGCTAATCAGCCGGGGAATCGCAGCAGGAGAGATCCCTAATGAATCTTTTTTTGGACATCATCTTTTTTGCATAAAGGACCCCGATGGGAACGGTATAACGATTTATTCCAGCCACGCTATTTAGTGATCAGAAAGCCTGCCACTGATTTCGGAAACATCAAGTAAGGCTCAGTCGCCCGGAGCTATTCTGTGCTACGACGGGCGACTCGCTCCCCCTCAGCTCGGCCCATAACGTAAGACGTTTGTGGCTTTCTTAGGTGGGCACGGCCATAAGCACCGTTTGTCCGACATTACGGCCAACCTGTAAACCGTTCAGGGAACGTGGACGCGCCTTTCCATCTCACTCTTTAGAATCCGGCGCCAGCAGGAGGATCTTCCCGATGCCGCCTTTCTCTCCTAGCACATGTGCCTCAGCCGCGTCACGCAACGGCATCCGGCGACCAATAGGCAGGACGAACTTGCCATCGCGCACGTCATCGGCAAATTCACGCACCTTGGATGGATCAGGCAGCGTATAAACACGCGTAATCTTCACTGTCGAATTTTGCGCTGCCGCACTCTCCGGCAACACAGCGGTGTAGCCAAAGGAGCCGCCCTGCCTGACCTTCGCGATCAGCTTCGCCGCAACCTCACCGCCAACGGTGTCCGCAATTGCATCCACTAAGCGGAAGTTCTCAATCGCTTTATCGTCATCAATCGCGAGCATGTCAGAGACACCGAGCGAGCGGGCGTCGTCCAACTCTTTCCCGCGAACACCTGCAATCACCTGCGCGCCTATCTTCTTCGCCGTATGCACCGCCGCGCGCCCAACACTGCCCAGCGCCCCCGTTATCAGAACAACCTGTCCCTTTTTCACGTTTGTCGCAAGGCGCACAAGCTGGTCTCCCGTGAGGGCAATCAACGGAATCGCCGCCGCGTCCGCTAGCTTCACGCCATCCGGCAGATGGGTCACATCCGAATCGTCCACTGCCACCAACTNGGCATAGGTCGAGTGGGTTAGCGCAAGAACGCGATCGCCGGCCTTGAAGTGCTTCACATTTGCGCCCACCGCCCGTACCACGCCACTCACATCGCGGCCCAGAATTGCCGGAAACGACAGCGGAGAGTCCTTCTGCCGCATCCCCGAACGCAGTTTCCAGTCGATTGGATTAACGCTCGCAGCGGCTGCCGCGATTAGTACCGTACTTCCGCTAATCTGCGGTTCAGGAACATTGTCTTCAAATTTCAGCTTCTCGGGACCACCGTACTCATGAAGCACCACGGCCTTCATCGCGTATCTCCCAGAGCTCCAAGTATATTCAGCCTCAAAATCAGATGCACGGGAGCCGACTCGCGTCTCAACGGGATAACTTCCGGCTTCCCCGTCGCTCGGGAGGAATCTCACTTATTGTCGGCGGTAGACTTCCCCGAAGGACCTCTGGCCCGCGTCACTAAAGATCCTTCCCGTTGGACCCGCAGCCGCCAAATCACTCCATAGCAAAACGCTGGCCGACTTTTCGATACCGAACCGCATATTCCAATCCGAATTACCCCAGGATCGCGGATGAGCGGAGGACTCGAACTAAATCGTCGGATTTGTACTGATGCGGCGCCAATAGCAACAGAAGAGGCTCTTTCGTTATTTCCGACGACGAAACCGTGGTCTTAGACGCAAGCGCTGCTTCGGTTGCCGGGCAACGTCTTCAGTTCATTTTCCAGCGTGATCGTGAGTTCTCGAACTCCGCGCCGGATTTCTTTGGAGTCTACGGCGGCGAATCCTAGCTGCAGTCCCTCGGGCACCGCCGCGCCTTGACGGTAGCGACTCAGCGCGGTTACCTCCACACCACGCGTAGCGGCCGCGGTCGCGACCGACTCAGCATTCAGGCCTCTGTGCAGCCAGCCGGCGATCTGTAGTCCGGCCTCGACGCCCGAAATCTCCAGTAGTCCGCAGAGGCTCGGCTGCGCGCACTCCAACAAAATCGACAATCGCCGGGCGTACACTTCACGCATGCGCCGCAGGTGCCGCCCGAGATGTCCCTCGGTTATGAAATCGCAAAGAATTACCTGTTCAAGCAGCGGCGCGTGGCGATTCGTCACCGAAACAGAAGCGGCAACGTAGTCCACCAAATCGGGCGGCACGACCACATATCCCACTCGCAGCGACGGGAAGAGAACCTTGCTGAAACTTCCCGTGAAAAGCACAAGTCCATGACGATCGAGTCCCTGCAGCGCCGGGACCGGACGTCCGGCATAACGATATTCGCTGTCGTAATCGTCTTCGAGGATCAGTGCGCCGGACTTCGCGGCCCAATCGAGCAACTGTAACCGTCTGGCGACGCTCATCGTGACTCCGAGTGGAAACTGGTGTCCTGGTGTGACGTAAACCAGGCGTGCACTGCGCACGTTTGCGCCGGGGACCTGCATTCCCTCGTCGTCCACGAAAATGGCAGAGATCTTTGCGCCGGCAGCTTTGAACGCAATCGCCGCCCCAGGGTATCCCGGATTTTCCATGCAGACCCGATCCTCGGGATTCACGAAGAGTCTCACCGCGATGTCGATCGCTTCCTGAACGCCGGAGACGATCACGACTTGGTCGGCAACGCACTTCACACCGCGCGAGGTGCTCAGATAGCTAGCAACGGCATCTCGCAGCGGCGGGTATCCCATCGGGCCGCAGCCGAGAAGGAGGCTGGCTGAGACGCGCCGTAAGCGTCGCGCCGCCACTTGCGCCCATAATGTCGTTGGAAACAAGTCCAGGGCTGGCATGTTTGTCCGAAAAGCACGACTGGGCCGGATTTCAAAATTCGGAAACAGTTGCACTCGCCGCGCATAATCAGAAAGCTCTCGACGCGGTTGATGGCGGGCTGGCAGAACTGGACTTCCCATCGGTGCGACCTGGAGCAATTCCTCGGGCAGGATCTTATTCACATAAGTGCCAGATCCGACGCTGCTCTGAATGTAGCCTTCGGATTTCAACTGCTCGAAAGCGTTGACGATGGTTCCGCGCGCAAGCCGGTATTGTCGCGCCAGATCGCGCGTAGCCGGGAGCCTGATGCCGGGACGTATCCGGCCTTCCAGAATCGCCGCGCGTAAAGACTCATACAGCCAACGACTGGGAGACTGGTCCGAGTCGCACGACGGGAGCGCCAGCTCGAAGAAAGCCGCTCGTTTCATGAGCATAATGGTACATCAGAAATCAAGTAAATGGATCTTGTCAGTAGTCCACTAAGCCTTTAAGGTCAGTGCTGGAGGAGCCAATGATGAACCCATCCAGAACGCGCCCCCTCGGAGTAATTCTGTTGATGCTGTCATTGGGAAATCCGATCGCGTGGGCTCAGTCGTCCATCGGTGCGATTCAGCCTAAAGCCAAGGATCGAGGTCGCGTCGCCCTGGCTCATGTTCTGCCGAGACTGGATGGCACCCACCTGAAAGCAAGCGTGGTTGAGGTGAACTACGGACCCGGCGAATCGTCTCCGCCACATNGTCATCCCTGCCCCGTCGTCGGCTACGTAGTGGAAGGGGGGATTCGCACGCAGGTTGATGGCGAACCTGAAGCGATCTACAAAGCCGGGGAGGCTTTTTATGAGGCGGCGAACGGAATTCATGAAGTCTCCGCCAATGCCAGCCAGACCCAGCCGGCCACGTTTATTGCTTACTTCGTTTGCGATCACGATACGCCACTGAGCATTAATGTCCCCGAAAACAATTATGCGAAGGAGCCATCCAGATGAATCAGCGTATGGATGCTATCTCGGACAACACAATGGCAGGCGTCAGCCAACGATTGCGCGCATTGGATCGGGAACGGGTAGCGGTTTTCTACGCCCGCCTTGCGGTCGGCACCGCATTTCTCTCCGCAGTAGCTTCGCGCTTCGGACTATGGGAAAGGACTCTCGACCTGAAACACTTTGCAAATTTCATGCAATACACGGCCGAAGTGAATTCCTTTCTGCCCAAGGCTTGGATTCCCTTTGTTGCGTGGGCCGCTACTATTGCCGAAACCTCATGCGGAATCCTGCTGATATTAGGCGTATGGCCGCGATGGGTGTCGCTAGCCAGCGCGGTCCTGCTCGCGATGTTTGGAACGGCAATGGCGATCTCCTTCGGAATCAAGTCGCCCATGGACTATTCGGTTTTCTCTGCCTCAGCGGCGGCTGTCCTGTTGACGCTGCACGGCTTTACGCAAGACGGCAAGCCGTCTTTCAATGACTCAAATGGAGAGCAATCATGATGCAACGAAAATGCAACACCGTGATGGCCATCGCGATTCTGGTCGTGACAATCCTGAGGTGTGCGAGTCTTGCCGCTCAGGGACAAAGTGACGAGCAGTTACTCAGCACCCGGGAAGCCGTATGGCGCGCCTGGTTTGCGGGCGACACGAAAGCGATCGAGAAACTGGTGCCACCCGAAACCATCGTCATCAGTGGTGGTGAGAAGGAATGGAAAGACCACGCCTCCATAATGCGAAGCGCCGCTGAATTCCGCGCCAACGGTGGAAAACTCGTTCGGCTTGAATTTCCCCACACTGAAGTTCAGCACTTTGGCAATGTTGCCATCGTTTGGAGCACCTTTATTGTGGAAACGGAGGAGCATGGCAAACCCGAGTCGAGTTCCGGCCGCGCAACGGAGATCTTTGTTTGGAAACACGGCCGCTGGAGCAATCCAGGCTGGCACACCAGTTCTACAAAATAAGCACCGCATATATTAGATATTTTGAGAATCCATAAAAAAGGAGAACTGAAGATGACGCAGAACAACGCAGCCTCCGCGGAGGCCTATTACAAAGCAATGAATGACAAAGATTTGTCTGGGATGGCGCGGCATCTCCACGCAGACGTCCGACTCGTTACGCCGATGGAAGACCTAACCGGAAGGGATGCAGTTCTCGAAGCCGCAAAGAAACTGCTGGGTTTCATTCAGCGCATTGAAGTGCGGTCTAGGTTCGAGTCCGAGACCCAGGCGATGCTCGCTTATGACATGCACTTTGCCGCGCCCACCGGTCGCTGCCGAGCGGCCGCACTGATGACATTCAAAGACGGCCTCATCGTGCGTAACGAGCTCTTCTTTGACGCCAGCCCCTTCCGGAAGACTTAGAAAAGCGCGTGCAAATTGTCTTCTCTTGCAAGCAGCCGTCGACGCGCACATAGTCCTCCCGAGACATGAGCTAACCGGGGTTGTGCCTGAATAAGTCCCGAGAATCCCTCTATCGCAAGTGCCCCGGCGGGAAACACTTGGGCTTCCCGCCGATGCTTCGCGCCGGCGCACTTGTCGATAGGGGACTAAGCACCCGCCACCCCTTTGGGGTAGTTGTGAGAACCACAAACTCCGATCGGATACCCGGTCCGTATTTTCAATAGGTTGTGTGGGAGTTAGTGGAGAGATTTACCACTCATCGCGGAGGTCGTAGCCGAGGTTCAGAGTCGGCTTTTCTTGTCGTGGGAAAATGTTCAACACACAAGATTGTGCGACTCACTCCGTCCTAGATTTGGTTCCTGCCAATCAGGCGGCAAGTCGGCTCTTGTAGCGTTCGGAACTAGGTACGCCCCTCGGAAGAACGGACGCATGTCTTTCACTGCTGGTGTGGGCAGCGCAGGCGAGATATTCACCTCCGTGTTCGTTGACTTCCAAATAGTCGGCGATGCCTTCGCAGTTCGACCGACTGCAAAGAATTAGTCGATCCGATGGATGGATAAGGCGGAAGTATTTCATGAAATTCTCCAGTGGCGCGGGCGTAAGCTCAGACTCAAGCGAAACTTTTATCGGTTGCGCAGAAAGCCCGTCCGGCAAGGTGACCGGAAGCGTGACGGAGATATGCGGAAGGGACCTCCTAAACCTAGTCCTCCGCATCGGCAATAGCAATGAGATTCCGCTAGTGGGTAGCGGGCTGCTTTGAATTTGGCCATCTCGCGAAACCAAGGTAATAAAGTGGGCACAGATTAACCAGAGGAATCACTATCAAGAGGGACAGCCAAGGGCTGAAACCGGCTTTCTTGAAAATCTGCCTGTATGGGAGGATCACCACGAAACCTGCCGCGAAACCTACAACCGCGATCAGCAGCGAGTGCATCGGCTGAAACAGACCTTCGAACACTTTATGCTACTCTTTCCGCCCTGCGCTGTTCGTAGGCTTCCCAGAAAGCTGCCAAATCTTCTGCGTGATTTTCTAGCTTGCGCGAAAACCCATCGACAAACGAGTGTAGCGGCGCATCGTGGTGCGAAGCGTCCAATTCTGGCGCTCCACGAACGAAGTTGAAACGTGCTTGAAATCAGGATTTCCGCTCACGATCTTCATTCCCACTGCGAGGATTAGAACACAGGCTGGTTGTGGGCAGACTTCGAGGGAGGACTGTTCGACGTTCGACGAGCATCCTTGACCCATTCGAGTCTGGGGCGCTTTCGATACTCTCGGATTTCACGGGAGCGTCTTTTGACGCGGAAGCCATCCGGGTGTTGCAAGAAACCGCCGCCTTTGACCAGCCCTTTGTCAAGAAATCGGCATTCGTGGGAACAGGGAACTTTCCTCCTGGATTAGCCGAGAACCTGAAAAGCTTCTCCCGTCGCGAATTTCCCGCTTTTAAGACCCGCGATGAAGCTCTGGCGGTTGGTGAAGCACTAAATAGGCGGGCCTTAGTCAAAAAATAAGTCCAGACCACCAACTTGGGGAGCCTGCCCAGAGTGAACTTCGGTGTGAACGCTCTCCCAAGATTCTGCTTACAATCAAAGTATGCAGGCTGTAGCGGAACTCGATCCCGAATCAACCGAAGGTTTTGGCAAGCGGGGTGTTTTCATCGTCGGACTGGCCGGGGCGTCCGGCAGCGGTAAATCGACGGTGGCCAAGAGCGTGGCCTCCCGTCTCAACGGGCATCTTATCTCGATGGAGGTCTACTCCCTGGAGATGAACCATCTGCCCCTGGAGGAACGAGCGAAGCAGAACTACGACGCACCCCACGCAATCGACCTGATGCTGCTGGAGAGTCATATCCGAGACTATGCCGCAGGCAAGCCCATCGAGGCTCCCATCTACGATTTTGCGGAGCACGTGCGCGTGAGCGACCGACGTGAACACATTCCTCCCAAGTCGCTGCTGATCGTGGAAGGCATCCTAGCTCTGCATTTTGCGGAACTGCGCCCGCACTTCGACCTGTCCATCTACTTAGAAGCTCCCGATGAAGTCTGTTTCCATCGCCGAAAAGTGAGGGACATCACCGAGCGTGGGCGCTCTCTGGATTTCATCGAGTGGCAATACCAGAATGCCGTGCTGCCAGCGGCGCGGCAGTACTTGCTGCCGAGCAAAAGCTTCGCCAATCTCGTGCTGGACAGCAACGCGGACCTCGTAACCGTGGGAAAAAGCCTCTACGACGCCATCGTTGAGAAGCGTGCTCTCCCGAGAGTGCGATAAGCCGCTGCTGAATTAGAGTTGCTCGGACAGACCTTTTAGAAGAAAGCAGAACTAACACATGATCGACCGTATTCGGTTCATCACCCATCAGTGCAAGCAGATTCTTCTGGTAGACCTGTCAAAGTGTTTGGCTGCCGAGGTCGAAGAGACTCTCCGAGCACTTCCCGACGTTGTGACTGCCCGTCCGCTCGGTTCAGTCTTGGCGCTCAGCGATTTCACGGGCGCATCTTTTGACGCGGAAGGCATACGGGTCTTGAAAGAAACCGCCGCCTTTGACAAGCCGTACATCAAGAAATCCGCATTCGTGGGAACAGAAAGCTTTCCTCCGGGCTTTTTTGAGAACCTGAGAAGTTTCTCCCGCCGCGAATTTCCCGCTTTTAAGACCCGCGATGAGGCTTTGGCATGGCTGGCGAAGGACTGAAGAGGCAGGTGTTAGTCACAGTGACCCGGGTCGACAAGATGGGGAGCAGGGAGCATGTCCCTATCGCCACCGAATCCACCGAACAGCGAGGAGTAGATTGGCTCTCAAAGTGCGGAGCATCGCTGCCCGTAGACCCGATGAGCTTGTTCAAACGGTATCTTGCCCACCCGATGTTCGCGGGTGTGATTGCATGTGGTTGACGCCGACGAGGGCGGAAATAAGCAAGCTGGGAATCAGAGCCATATGACCGAACATTTCTGTGAGATCAGGCCAAACCTCAGCCCCCCCAGCGAACAAACCAAGTGTAGCCACAAGACCAACGACGACCCAAAGAAAAGTCATCCATCGCCGATTGCTTTGGATGATGGCCCATGTCACGAGGGCTAAGTAGACTATAGGAGTTATCAGCGTCATCCGCTCCTTCCGGTATACAAGAGCATGGCTCCGCGCGTCTTCCAAAACAAAATTCGGAGGATGCAGGAATGGTTGCTTATTCGGGCAGCCCAACCCCGTTGCATCCTGCTTTCGCCTTAGTCAGAAGAGGGAATCTGCCGCCATCTGCAGAATCATCACGCTGCCGCCCCTCGTTCTATGATCGACTCCAGCCGTTCCGGCAGTTCGCTCTTCATCAGGTAGTCATCCACCAACCAGAGTATTCGCTCGGGCATCTCGGAATACGCTGAAAGTAGGATGATCGGCAGGTTGGGAAGCCGAATATTTGATATGGCTGGCCACGGCTTCCGCGTCCACGCCCTCCTGTTTGTATTCCAGTAGAACCGCAACCACCGACATGTTCTCCAACATCTTCATCACGGTGTAGGCGCTAGATTCAAGTTTGACGCAATACCCACGGGGACTCTAGAGTTGCTTTCCGAATCTCCAGCATTTGTGGACGGTCATCGAAGCACAACACAGTGGGGGAGTCCATGGCCACATCTCCTCTGGATCGTTGAGTGGGAACGTCGCAAGCCGTCGCGGGCTGGTCTTAATGACACACCCGCCGCATCCTGATGCGGATGCGAGTTAGAACGGGCCGTGCGTCAAAGGAAGGCCGTGGCTTACAAGACAGGCAACCTGAGAAAGCATGTCTGTTCAAAATTGAGCGCTTTCCGTAAGATGCCGATGGCATGATCGCGTTGGATATGGAAAATGGCGTAGGGATGTTAGGGAGAGACGAAGGTGTTCCACTACGCCACCGAGCAAACATAACGACAGTAGGCCTACGCTCCTTTCAAACGCCAACTGTCACAGACGTACTCGTCGCATCGCTCTCCACTTAGTAAGTCCGAACTAATTTATGACAGCATAGGGCTTGTGTCTGTTCAACTTTGAACATGTGGAACAATTAAATTAAGACTCTGGAACCGAGACTAGGGCGACTTGCAGTAGGTTGATTGAGGGCGAGACTTTTGCACCGAACAGTGCAAATCACTGTGAAAATCTCCCTCTGGAGATGCAGTCGTTCACTATTGCTGAACAACATAGAGCAGATTGCCACGAAAGCGATGCAGTAAGCAGTAAGTGGGAACTGTGAACCCCCGGCACCGCTAATCGTGGAGCACGACGTTGAGCAACGAACTGTGGATTTCAAGCTCGCCGTGGTACCGAACGAAGCCCAACTTCTGAACTTGTTCATGAAGAAATTGTCCGCCCCGTCTTGCTAAACATTTTCTAATTCGTTGCGGTTCAGGAAGACATGTGCCGCCTCACTACCCATCACAGCATTGGAGTGCAGCGGCGGCGGCAGCACGCTGCTGGGCTGGCTCAAAGTGTGCGATATTGAACAGACAGCGCCTTCCGCCTTCGCTATGCTTCACTCTTCTTAGGGTCAAAAGGGGATTTCTGCCGGTAACGCCTCCCCACAACGGCAACGGCACGGTTACCCGCTGGCGGTGCGGCTACTCCTCTCTCCGAGGGCGCTAAGTCGCACCGCTTCTTTTTGCAGCAAAATTCTGAAGCTAGCCCCGCAGTGCCGACTCGTGGCGCGCAGTAGACATTCCGCACAGACCCCGTTGAGCCCAGCCTGTGATCGAGAGGCTGCCCAAAAGACGGTGTGGGCTGGCGTACAGACGATTTAACGACACGGGTGCTACGCCTCCGCGTTCCGCCACCAAGCACGAAGAAGGACGAACGCAACCAAAGAAAGATACTCGTTATCAGTTGTCCGACTTGCGGCGCTGCTCCGGGAGAGAAGTGCCAGCTTACCAGCGGCGAGCCGCACACCGAGCCACATCGAGATTCGCCGATTACTCGTAAAAGACTAGAAGCCTAGCGAATCCCGGCATCGCCGAACCGCCTGTACTTTTAAACGAGCCGACGCTCGTGAACTGGCTACACTTTCTTAAGCCACGGCTGCCGGATTTTCATACGACCGTCATCATCCCATTTGACAATCGCATTATCCTCGTTCGCCCGCTCGACTGTACCCATTTCCCCGGTCGGCATTCCGAAGTTGCCCAAACCCTCGACACGATCTCCGGGACTCAGTTCCTCGGCTGTGGCAGGCGGCTCTGCGAGCGGTGGCTTCTTGGCGCGATCTGAATCAGGAGTCGCCCCACGGTTCGACAGGGGCGTTTGGGGTGCTTTACGCAGCGTGGTTATCGGATTGTTGCTAAGGCGTCTTGTTCATTGATCGTCTCCGGCGCGGCAGAAGAACGCCCTGTATGCGATCAATCATCATCATTCATGGCGCTGAACTGTGGCTCGGCGTAGATAAAATCTTGGCTCCGTTCAGAGAAACAGTAAAAATCTGAACTTCACGGCCGTATACCCGCCGCCGATCCTGACACTGTTCGTCTTCGGTAGTCCAGTCCCATGACCATGTGAAAAAGGGCACGTCGTTTCCACCTTTCAAATACTACATCTCGCAGGTTGGCCCAGACCGGTCAAACCAGCTCGATGTGAAGGCAGTTTCTGAAACCGTCAGCCGTTGCGCGAGATTGACTGCAATCCCGTGGGAAGAATATCGAAGACAAAGTATCGAAGAGCTGCTCCCGTGGGAGATCGGCTGATTGAGAAGAGAGTGAGCGAGATACTCCATCGCTGCGCTGCCCTCGTTGTCAGAGACTGGTTAATGCGTGTAAAGGAGAACCGTTCACTGAACCACCTTGCTCTGGGGGACGAGGATCGCACCGGCCATCTTCCTCGGCTGATCGAAGACCTTGTTTCCCGCCTGAACAGACCCATTACCGGATCACCGCAGGACAGCGATGCCATCTGTTCTCCGGCCGCCGTCCTGCACGGCGAACTGCGGTTCACACAAGGCTACACTCCCGAGATGCTGGTGCACGAATCCCGCATCCTTCAGGTGACCCTGTTCGGGACGTTGAAAGACAATATGAACGCTTTGGACTTTAGCCTGCTCCTACCGGATGTGATGACGATTGCGGACGAGGTGGACGCGCAGTTGACTCAGACAATGGGCAGCTACATGAAACTCGCGAATTCATCGAAGGCACTGAAGGTGGTGACATCGGCAAGCTCGACGGCTGCTTAGAAGCTTAATTAGAAACAATATCGTGCTTCCCGGGCTTAGCTCGAAAATGTGTTCGATTAGGACTGGTCGGGGGTGGAGTTTGGCAGAAGTTCTGTTGCAACAAGGCGAGTCAATAGAAAACGCCCTCCGTCGCTTCAAGCGCAAGGTTCAGACGGAAGACATCATTAAGGAAATTAAGCGCACTCCTTCTACCTGAAGCCGGGAGCGAAGCGCCGCGTGAAGCAAGCTTTGTCGCAACAGCGTGCGCGAAAGAAGATTCGCAAGGAGGCACTGAATTCGAATCGTTAGGGCCGCTGGTGGGATGTCTCGAAGTGTGCAATTCTGAACAGACGGCAGTACTGCGCCTTCGCTATGCTTCACCCTTCTTAGGGTCAAAAGGTTTCCTACCGGATCAGTCCCTCCAGAAGGGTAACGGTAGGGATACCCTCGAACGGTGCGACGTGCTCCTCTTCGGGGCGTTGAGTCGCACCGTTTCCTTTTTTGGGCAACGTCTGAGGCTAGCCCCTCGCTGCCTCCACGTGCACGACGAAGCCAATCCCCGCGCTGAGGATCAGAACGTAGGTGCTCGTGATCAACTTTTGAGCGCTGTTCCGAAAGTCTCCCGTATTATTTTGTCTGGGGGCGCCTTTTTGTTTTGCACGCGGCGACGACCGAACTGGTCCGGAGATTCGTAGCAGAGGGTAACGCCCCTTGCGGGTGCGGCTCGGGAGGGAAGTACTCCTCGGTACCGACACTGTTACCTAGTAGCTGATGAGTGTCGATTGGCTCGCCACGCACTTCCACTCGCCATTCTGCTGAATCCAGCTATTGGTAAAACGACCGGAGCTCATGACTCCCTTTCCTTTCTTAGTTATTTTGTCTTGGTACATCACGGTGGCAATGGCAACATTCCCGTACAGGTGAACCGTCATACCGTTGCTGGAAATTTGCTCGTAATGATCGACTCCGTCTCTGATACGAGCCAGCCGTTGGCTCTTGTTCTTGGCTCTTGTTCATAAAGCGCCCATCGTCGTCGGTAAAATCAAAGGTCCCCCCAGCATCCGGGCCGCCAGGAGTTGCCGGCGAATCTTCCCCGCGTCGAGCGGATTCTGCCTTGCACGCCGGATCAGCACGTGTGCAAACGCTGCGGTAAAGAAACTGTGGTGATCGGCTACGAAGAGAGCTCCCAGTTAGACGTGGAGCCGTTGAGGTACTTCGTACTGGTCACGAAACGAGAGAAGCGGGCTTGCCGGTCGTGTGAGGATCTCGGCGTCGTCTCAGCGCCGCTGCCGCCACGGATCATCGAGAAATGCCTGGCGAGTGACCGGATCGTCATCGACACGGTCGTCAGCAAATATTGCGATCACACTCCCTGCATCGGCAGAGCGTGATTCTGGAAAGGGACCTCGGCTTGGAAATCAGCCGCGCAACACTGGACGGCTGGGTAAGCAGAGTTGTTGGCGAAAATCGAGAGCACATGGCTGTTCCCTGGGTTGAGCGGAAAAACTCAACTGCGAGTAGTGGCAGCTTTGCGGGCGAGGAGGATGTAGCCTTTGGCCTTGGCATCGGCTTCGACGGCGGTTAGGTGCGCGCGTCCAGCCGTCGTTTGTCCCGATTTTCATTTCGATTTCCCCGAGCGCGAGACGCGCATCGAGGTCGACACCCATATAACCGAGCTCTCGCGACTTCGCAATGATGGTGGCTAGTTCCTTCCTTGCCGCAATTCCAGCAGGCGAGTGGGCAATGTTTTTTTCGGCGTCCCGATGCTCCGCTGTGAGTCAGATCGCCAGTGGACCTAGCGCATATGTGCGGTGAGTTTGGCGTACTCTGCCTTGGCCTCTTTGAGGATGGGAGTTTCCGGGTCGGCGTCTTTCCAGAGGGTGAGGAAGTCCTGGTACTTGGCGCGGGCTTTGATGGCGTCGTCCTGCAATGCAAAGGCGCGGGCCAGACCGAGGCGGGCCAGCGCGCCCAATGGAAAATTCACCACCAGCCCGTAGTGGTCGACGAACTTCTGAAATTCCGCTGCCGCTGCGTTGCCGTCGTGCAGCATGAGATAAGCCTCTCCGCGCAAATAAATTGGGCACAGGGCTACGTTGAGGCCCGTGTTGTTGTTCAAGCCGAGCTCTATCGCGCTCACCGGCTTCAATAGTTCGACGGCGCGGCTCGGGTTTTTGGCTTGCAAGGCGACTGCCGCCCCAATCGTAGGCAGCCAATACTTTTGGACCGTCGTGTCCAGAGGAAATGTCTTGTCGAGTTCGGCCGCCAGCTTTTGCGCCTCTGCTGTATCGCCTGCCCGCGCCAGGGCCAGCGCCGTAAATTTCTGAACGTCGTAGCCTGGGCTGAGTTTCAAAGCCGCATGGGTCGCGGCACGTGCCTGCTCCCGGTTGCCCGCTTCCACCTCGCGCAGCGCCGCCGCTGCCAGATAGGTTGCAGCCGTCTCCTGGGCGTCGTTGCGCTTGGCGGAATCGATCGCCCGCTGGGTCAGCCCGCGAGCTTTTTTCAACTTCCCGTGCCAGGCTTCCGTGTCCGCTTCCGTGGCCAGCAGCAGGTCTTCCGTGCCCGGCTTGCCCATGGCGGAAGCTGCTAGTTGCGCCATCTGCGTCGTGTCCCCCTCCAGAAAAGCCAGCAGATAGTGGTCCTGGAGCAGCCCCTCGGCGCTCACCAACTTGCGTTCCTCCGCCTGCTTGTAAACCGCCTCCGCCTCATCCAGCCGGTTGAGGTTTATGTAGCCGGCCGCAAGGTTTTGATAGGCGTTACCGTAGTTCGGCGCCAGGCGTACGGCCCCTCGATCCTCTTCTAGTTCTCTTTCGTGGTTTCCGAGGTCGCAGTAAATGATTGCCAATTCTCCGTAAGACGAGGCGTTTTTCGGGTAATCTTTCTGCCACAGCTCGGAAGCCTCGGCCGCCTTCTCCAACTCTCCCGTCACACGCACGTAGTAGTACGCCTCGATTTCTAACCGCTCTTGTTCGCTCACCTTGTCTCGCAACGCGTAAGCTTTACGCGCATTCTCTGCCGCCAACCCACTTTGGTTGAGGTTTCCGTAGCTGATCGCTAGCGACTGATAGCCCCGCGCGAAATTTGGGTCGAGTTCCACCGCCCGCTTGTAGAAGGGCAGAGCGGCCATGTCCCCCTTCGCATTCTGAGTCTTAATCCCCAAACCATAGGCTTTCAGCGCTTCCAGCGACGTCGTGGTCACTTCGTCCAGCGGTGTCGCATACCTCTCTACCGAACTAAGCGACTCGCCAAGCTGGCTCCGCACCCTGACTGCGGCCTTATCCAAGGCTTTGAGCACGTTCTCCTTGTCCGCGGCTTGCTCCCGTGCGTCCGCCAGCGGGCCACCCGTAGTGCAATTCACTGCCTTCAGGCTAATCACATACTGGCTGCCCAGCCCGGCAATCGAGCCGGTCAGCATGGCCTTGCTGTGGGCCCGCTGGCAGACTTCGCGTGTCACCTCCGGCGTTAAACGGTCGCCGGCTTGCC
>JGI12635J15846_10000326_pt1 | contig 39359 bp, 31 predicted proteins | sample BlaSpr_A8_OM2_M2_FD_15846 | JGI IMG/M metagenome (IMG submission 15846)
TTCGTGCATTTCTCCGCTATTCAAGCTGGCGGCTTCAAGAGCCTGCAAGAAGGCCAAACCGTGCAGTTCGACGTGACCAAGGGCCCCAAAGGCTGGCAAGCGGAGAACGTTACCGCTGTCTAGGTAGCGACCGGCTCGTCTGGTAACGATCTCTAGTTAAACGGTGCCCGAGATTCGCAAGGATCCCGGGCATTTTCGCGTCTGCCCATCATGTGGAGCGGGCACTCCTGTCTGCTGCTGTTGATGCTGATTTTGATGTTGATCTCGAAGATCTATCGAACCCCCCAGATTAGGGGGGGTGAGTGCATTCGTGCTGCAAAACCCCACCGCCGCGCCCACTCTGCCCTTTTAGGGGTTGTCCCGCAGCGCTTGTCGTGCTAAAACGCCTATACAGGAGTAACGGAAGTGTCCCCCATGACCCTCCGCAAGAAGGCGACAAGAACAAAGAAAGCGTCCCGCAACCCCGAAATCATTATTCCCGACAAGCTCTATTTCCGCATCGGCGAAGTGGCCAGCCTGTGCCGCCTTCCGGCCTATGTCCTCCGCTTCTGGGAAACCGAATTCCCCCAACTCAAGCCCGTCAAAAGCAGCACCGGCCAGCGCATGTATCGCAAGCGCGACGTCGAGTCCGCCGTCCGCATCAAAAAGCTTCTCTATGAAGACGGCTTCACCATCGCCGGCGCGCGTGGCCAGTTGCGTGAAGAGATCAAGTCCGAACGCAGCCAGACCGCGCTACCGTTTCCCGTGAATCCCGCCGCTAATGTAGCGGTCCTGCGCCACGAACTCCAGCAGATCCTCCACATCCTCTCCGCCCGGCACTAACTACCGCGAAAGAACTCGATTCGGTGGTTGCCTTTGGGTGGCGCCTTTGGGTGGCCGAGCGCTTCAGCGCTGCGATAAGAGCCCTGTCCCCGTCCCGCCTTTAGGCGCTGAGGTCTCCCTCCCGACGGGCGAAGAACTTTTCCCGCCGCTTGCCTAACCCGCCCGTCGCGGGCTCGTCCGGGGACCGATAGCAGTCAGCCCCCCAAAAAAATTGTCATCCCGAGCGAAGCGAAGGATCTGCAGTTCACCGCAACCCGCAACTCCGTCCCTGCGCAAGGGATGACAATAATTTCGCGATTATTTACGCTGTTTCGCGCTCCGCCTCGACCAGCGGCGCTTCGACCAGGTGTTCGCTGGTGAACCACACTTGCAATTCGTTAGTCCGCAGCACATTGCTCACGACCACATCATTTGTCCCAGCGTCTCCCAGCTTGTCAGCCCGCTCCGCCAGCACGCGGCAATGCTCGATGATGATCTCGTGCGCGTCCAACAGCCGCGACAGTTGCACCGGAACCTCCTCGCGCCCCTTCGGCGGCCGCGGAATCTTCGTCGTCTCCGCCACATCGGGAGCCATCGCAATACTGATTCCGCCAAGCAACTGGATCCGCTCCGCAATCGTGTCGACCAGTTCGCTCTGCTCTTCATAATGCTTATCAAACAAAAGATGCAGTTGATAGAAAGTCGCGCCTGATACCTGCCAGTGCGATTTCTTATACAGATCCCGCAGCGTCATCGTGTCGGCCAACAGCTGATTGAGTTGCTCGCTCATTTCCAGCCGCACAGGCTCGTCCAGCTGCAACGGCTGCATGCTGGTCACTGTGCCAAATGCCTGGAGTTCGCGTGCCGACTGATGAAAGCGCGGTTGCGCCGATGCCTTGTGCGAGTTGCCGGAGACAGGTTTCTTATTCATGGAATTCTCCTGAAATTACGAATTTGCGGGCAAGCCAGAAAAGCCAGAAAAGAAGGATGTTTTCCAGAGCCGAGGTCGAACGCTCCGGTCCGGCCTGCCGATTCAGTTTCTTGGATGCCACCGCCTACAAATCGGTTCGGGGAGAATCAGAAATTCACTCAAAATGGCCAATATCCTCTGGTTGGGGACTGAGCCTTGACATTCCGGCTGCTAGGGTAGAATTTTGCGGTGCTCTCACGCGCCACAGATTCTCCGATGAAGGTTATGAAAAGGGCAGCGGTTTATCTCATAGCCATTGGCATCGTTCTTGGGGTGGGAATCGGCCTTGGGGCACGCACCCAGCAGCAGAAAATCGAGCCTCGTCAGCAGGAACAATCTGAAATCATGCTTTCGAAGGTCCACGATGTACTAAAGAAAAACTATTACGACCCAACTTTTCACGGCCTCGATGGATGCGCGCTACCAGGCCTATGCGGACCGCGTCAAGAAGTCTGAGGCTCTCGCTGATGCTTTTCGGACTGTTGCTGCGTATCTAGCAGGGCTTGACAACTCCCATACATTCTTCATTCCGCCCCGGCGCAGCTATGCCCTCGACTATGGCCACCTTCCCGCCCTCCGTTGACTTGCCCCTGCATCCCGCCTACCATACGGCGACCGCATGATTGGCGAAACCATTTCGCACTACCGCATCGTCGAAAAGCTCGGAGGCGGCGGCATGGGCGTCGTTTACAAAGCCGAAGACACCCGCCTTCGCCGCTTCGTCGCCCTCAAGTTTCTGCCCGAAGACGTTGCCCGCGATCCCCAGGCCCTGGCCCGCTTTCAACGCGAAGCCCAAGCCGCCTCCGCCCTCAACCACCCGAACATCTGCACCATCTACGACATCGGCGAGCAGGATGGCCAAGCCTTCATCGCCATGGAATTCCTCGAGGGCGTGACGTTGAAACATCGCATCGCCGGCCGCCCGCTCGAGACCGACGTCTCCCTCGGCCTCGCCATCGAGATCGCCGACGCGCTCGATGCCGCCCACTCCGAAGGCATCGTGCACCGCGACATCAAGCCCGCGAACATTTTCGTGACCAAACGCGGACACGCCAAAATCCTCGATTTCGGCCTAGCCAAAGTGAATGCAACCACCTCGCGCCCCGCACCGGACGCCACTCAGACCGGCACCATCGAAGCTCACCTCACCAGCCCCGGCATGGCGCTCGGCACCGTCGCCTATATGTCGCCCGAGCAGGTCCGCGCGAAAGAATTGGACGCCCGCTCCGACCTCTTTTCCTTCGGCGCCGTCCTCTACGAGATGGCCACCGGCACGCTGCCCTTCCGCGGCGAAAGCTCCGGGGTCATTCAACGCGAAATTCTCGATCGCGCGCCCACCGCCGCCGCCCGAATGAATCCCGATCTCCCCGCCGAACTCGAACGCATCATCAACAAGGCCCTCGAAAAAGATCGCGACCTGCGCTATCAGCACGCCGCCGATATGCGTGCCGATCTCAAGCGCCTCAAGCGTGAAACCGAATCGAGCCGAGGCCCCGCCTCCAGCACGTCGGACGCCGCCTATCAAGCCAGTTCAACTCAAGCCAGTTCAACCGCCGCGCCCATTGGCATCGCGCAACACACACCCTCGCCGCTCAGCGGAGCCGCTTCTCCGGCCAGCGGCACCCAGTTCGCGCCAACCCACGGCAGCAGTTCCGCCGTAGTCGCCGCCGCCAAGCAGCATACGTTCGGCTTAGTAGGAGCAGCGTTCCTAGCTCTCGTCGTCCTCGCCGCCGCTGGCTTCGGCGTTTACTCCATGCTTCATCGCGCCACGCCCACTCCCTTTCAAAATTTCGGCATCTCGCAGGTCACCAACTCCAGCAAAGCCGTAGTCACCGCCATTTCCGCCGACGGCAAATACCTGCTCACGGTGATGGATGACAAGGGCCTCAACAGCCTCTGGCTGCGCAATATCGCAACCGCCAGCGACACGCAAATCGTTCCGCCCTCGGCCAGCATTCCCAACGTCGCCTTCTCGCCCGACGGAAACTACGTCTATTTCCGCAAAGCCGAAAACTCCATCAACAGCGATTTCAGCATCTATCGCACTCCCGTCTTGGGAGGCGCGCCCACCAAGATTGCCAACGACGTCGACAGTTCCGTCGCCTTCTCGCCCGATGGCACGCGCATGGCCTACTTCCGCGCCAATGATCCGGAGACCGGGAAAGTCTGGCTGCTCAGCTCGAAATTAGATGGCAGCGACGAAAAGATACTTCACGTCGAGCCCCTCACCTTCCTCCCGCGCTGGGTGGTGTGGTCTCCGGACGGCAAGCACCTCGCCTATCCCAACGAGCCGCACGGCGCCTTTGGTGCGCTGAGTCTGTTCGCCGTGGATAGCGGACAAATAAAAACCCTCACCTTCGCCGACAAAGAAATTACGGAGATGCAGTGGTCCACCACCGGCGACGGTTTAGTTGTCACCTATCGCAAGAAGGGTCCCGACCTTGCCCGCGTCCAGATTGGTTTTGTGTCGCTGCCCGGAGGCCAAGCATCCGACGGATCCTATGGCCAGGTGCAACCGATTTCGCACGACACCAACACCTACTCGACCCTGACCCTTTCCGCCGACGGCAAGACCCTGGCCACTGTTCAACAAAAGGCCGTGAGCAATTTCTACGTCGTGCCCGCCGCAGGCAGCACCGCTCCCGACGCCGCTCCTCTATCGGTCGACGGAGTAAGAATCGGCAACTTCAATTGGGCCTTCGACGGCGCACTCCTCACCTCCGATTTCGCGCGCCTCGTGCGAACCGATATTTCAGGAAAGAATCCCACGGTCCTCGCGAGCGATCCCTCCGCCGGAATCCTTGCCTTCGCTCCCTGCGGCTCGCAATCCATCATCTTCCCCTGGGCCTTCCACGGCGGCACCAATTTGATCGGCATTTGGCGGGTAAATGCGGACGGCTCCCAACCCGCCCAGTTGACCGATGGGGCTAACGACGCCTTTTTTCGCTACCCGCCAGTCTGCTCCGGCAATCAGCCTTGGGTTTACTTTGCGCGAGATGTCCGTCAACTCTGGCGTGTGCCTCTCGATGGTTCCAGTAAAGCCGAGCCGATTCCCGGCAGCGAAGTTCCAAAAGCCTTCCAGACGGGCCGCGGAATGGGCCTTTCACCCGACGGGAAAACTCTCGGCTATCTCATCAAATATCTGAATGTGCAAACCGAAGCGGGCACCATCAAAATTGCCCTGCTCGACCTGTCGACCCTGAAGAACCCGCGCCTGCTCGACGCCAACGATCACATCTCCGCCGGCCCGATATTCGCCCCCGACGGCAAATCCGTCGCCTACCCCGTCCGCGAAAACGGAGTCGACAACATCTGGATCCAGCCCATCGACGGCACCGCCGGCCATGCCATCACCCACTTCGCCTCCGAACAAATCCAGTCCTTCCACTGGTCGCCCGACGGCAAAAACCTAGGCATCCTCCGAGGCCACATCGACTCCGATGTAGTCCTGTTGCAAGAATCCAAACCGTAGGCTGCTGCTGAAGTGCGCCCCTTGTTTCTTGCCTTTGGGCGGCAAGGCGGTTCAGCGCTGCGATTAACTTCCGTCTTCGACTTTATTCTGAAAGGACGCCGCTTCAGCAGCGCCGAAAGTGCTCAAAATCCATCGCGGACTTAGACCTCTCAAGGAAGACGGCTGCGCACCCGACAAGCCACCCCAGAATGAAAACAGAATGAAACCGGGTCGCCCTTTTTCCCGCTCACAACCCCAAATCCCGCACATGCTCCTCATCATTCCCGAGCCAGTGCGCGATCTCATGCCAAACCACCCTCTTCACTTCGCCTCGCAAATCTCCCTTTGAACACCGCAAAATCGGCCCGCGAAAAACAAAAATCAAATCCGGAGCCATCCTCACCTGCATAAGCGACTGTTGAGTCCTATAGATGCCGCTGTAGCATCCCAACATCTCCGTTCCGCGCGGCCAGTTCTTTCTCTTCAAAACGTCTTCCGGAGGCTCCTCGGCCACCTGAATGCCGGGAAAGTCCGGCAGATCCCTGATCTCCTGCGGCAACGTCCCATATGCCCATTCCACAATCTCCTCGAAACTTTGTGAATTTGCGGGCTCAGCCATGAGACCAAATCTACCATCACAAGATTCGAGGGCCGCTACGAAGAGCACCATCTTGGACGCCAACCGGACGCAACTACACACTGCTGAGCTTGCCGTCTTCTATTTCTTATCCATCGCTGCCGCCAATTTGATTCTCTCGATGTGAACGGTCTCAAGACCGCCTTCGATTACTTGGCAGATTTGGCCCGGCTGTGCGTTGCACCGACGACAAATCAAGGCCATTGGGCTGGTTGGCAACCGCCTGGGAATTTTCACCACTGTTTGTAGCATGGTCGAGCCGGCGGGGGTATGTCTATCCGTAAATACCCCGAGGCCGGTCTGCTTCGGCGGTTGCTTCCCTGCGGATTCAAATCTCTATCAAGCCCATAGGGTATTGTCGTCCGGCGCGTTTGTGGATAAAATCGCCCATGCCGAGAGAGCCGACCTGGCTTGAGGACAGCACATTCGCCGCGTGGGGTTGCAGTGAGTGCAAGTGGATTCTCCCGAGTCTCGGCCCGCGCGGACACAGCAACAAACCTTCGGCAAAGGTGCTCGAAGAATTCCATCAGCACGATTGCGCGAAGTTCCCGTCGCACAGGCGACCGTCCTCCGCCGTACAAGAGTGAAGCAATATTGAACAGACCGCTTTGCGCGTATTCGGTAATCTCCGTCGGGATAAGAAGGGGCCGAGTGGACAAGAGACCCTGAAGTCAGCCACTTCCTGGCGGTGTGGCGTGCTCTTCTCTCCGAGAGCGTTGAGCCACACCGCTTTTTTTGAGCATCCAAGAGTAGGGTCGCCACATGACGCAGGATCAGTTACGGACGCAAATCAATGCTTTGATAGAACAAGATGATGCCTTTGTGGGCAAGCTGGCACTGGAGAATCGGGTGATGACTTCTCATTTGGGCTTTGACCCCTGCTCGCTATTTTGCTAACGCACGCGTGCAAGAGAAGATTTTGCGGGCGTTGCAGATGAAAGGGTCACTGTCCAGGCGAGACCCGCAACGATTCACCAACGCCCACAGGGATGGGACGGATTTGTGGAAGCGTGCGTTGTCTGGATTGGTCGAAGACGGTCGCGTGGGCAAGCGAGATGATGGAGTGCATTACTTGGCGGCTGAAATAAAACCCTCGCGGTGATTGCTCCCTTGCCTTAGTATTCCGGGCTGGTGAGGAATCACCGTAAGTGGCTGATTTGAAGTTGGTCGGGACGGCGAAATTTGAACTGGCGACCCCTTGCACCGAGCCGGATTCCGGGCAGGGAACAGAAACAGACTTAACCCTCGCAGATCAGATCGAACCGACGGCTCATGCTCTGACGGCCGAGAGATTAGCGACGCTGTCGGGCCGTCTCTCGAATCACGATTTTCAAACAAGCGAAGGCAGGCCGCGTCCCCTCGTTCCGCATCGGAACATGCGTCCGCTTCGATCCCGTTATCGTCGCAAATTGGCTCCGAACGTTGTAAGGATCAAGCCGTTCCACGGGACGCCACCAAAAGCCGGGACTGATCCCTGTACTGCCCGTCTGCTGCGATCAATCGGCGGTCGCGGTGCGATTTTGTGCGGGGCAGGCCAGTAGTAAGCTCGCACTTCTTTCCGGTAGCGGCACCACAGGTAGGACAGCGGACAACGAGTATGGGTTTCAGGCTGAGGTCGTTTTTCATAGGACAACAAAGACAATGCCCCAAATCATGTCCAAGAAACGGTCAATTTTGAACAGAATGTGAACATACCCGAGCGTTCGGCGGTGAGGGGCTTGTTCTCAGGGTTGCCCAAGCTTCGATGCAGATCGTGTCCCGTTTTGAACATCATTGTGCATCGCTAATGCGGTAATGTCATGGGGTAATCATTGTGGAAAGGACAAGAGTGAAGGCAGCAGTGAGTGTAGCGTTCCTATTGGAGCGGGAACGCGATTCTACGATCAACGAATGGCTGAAACGGGTGAATTTGGTTGCAGAACTGACCAGCATTCCACTTAGCGATACAAACCGCACGGGCCATTTACCTAGGCTGTTCGACGACCTGCTTTCCCGCCTGCGACGGGGCAGTGATGCCCAGCCGATCATTTCCATCGCCGCAGCCGCGCACGGCAACGAACGGTTCCAACAGGGTTACTCTCCCTCCATGTTAGTTGAGGAGTCGCGGATATTCCAAGTCAGCACATTCCGCACATTACACCTCCACCGGAGCGAACTCGATCAGAGTGACGTGCTGTTAGACGTGATTACAATTGCGGATGAAGCGGATAGGCAACTCACAGAAACCGTGCGTAGCTTTATGACGGCGCTGGCCACAGCCTAGCATCCCGCGTCTGCCGACGGCTTCAAGTACCGCATCGTACTTCCATGTCGGAATGATTCCTAGGGCCACTCTACGCGACTACTTCGAGGTCGTCCCGGACGACAGCAACGACACCGTTGAGCTGTTTAAGATTGGTCGGGACGGCGAGATTTGAACTCGCGACCCCTTGCACCCCAAGCAAGTGCGCTACCAGGCTGCGCTACGTCCCGATCTAATCTGGGGTTCGACTTCCAAATTCTACACTAGCACCGGACTCGCCGCCGCGAGCTCTCTCGAAAACCTGTCAAGCCCCCATCTCCACCGTTTTCCCGCCAACTCCATCAATACAAGAGGAAAATAAAGTCGCAAACCGTGTCGGTGTAGGTGGTCGAAATTGACATAATTAGTTTATAGAGTATCAATCTAGTTAAGTAGTGCCGGAAGAACTCGGTTTTTCCCATCTCGAAACTCTGAAACGCCGAAGCCTTGCCACCTCGCACCCATTAAGTCCTTATTTCGCAATATTTTACATATAACACCTTTAAACTGCTGGATCTGGAGGGAATTTCCCGCTAAAACCATGATTCTAAGGATCGGGCATAAAAAAATTTCCAACCCGCCACAGTATATTAATCAAATAGTAATTAGGCACAAACGCTCCAATCCCGATCCGTCACAAATTAAGATCCGTCACAAATAAGCGTGACGACCATCACCTTCGCCGTGCCGCCCGCCGCGAGCATGATCGCAGCATCATTAACGTGTGGAGCGGACACTCTTGTCCGCATGGTCAGCGAAGCGTGACCTCGTGGCCGTTATTTCAAGCGCCTGGGCATGGGTGCAGAAGTCTTCTCAAAGGCGGGCAGCATGAGGTTGGCAATGCGTTCAATTCAAATTCGCCAAGTCAAGTGGGCGGTCAGCGTTTCGGACTAGCGGTCTCATAGGTCAACACCAGCTGAACCACAGTCCCGCACACCGCAGCCAGCCCTACAGCGGTAAAGAAGGGATGAGCGGGCCAGATCTTGCCAGCCAAACCAAAATTCCAAAACATGATCGTCGCCACCGTCGAAACCAGCAGTGTGATTAGAAAGATTCGCATGACATTCCTCACTCTACTGTACGCGCCTTGAATCGCTAAAGTTCCCGTCAAACCTGGCGCCTTATCTTATTCCCCTTGTCAATTGCGCCGCATTTCACGTACTCTGCGGCGCATGGGACTTCGAACTTTGCTGACCTCGTTGTGTGTCTCCATTATGCTGGTCGCCGCTTCACCCCTACTCTCGTCCGCCCAGGCTGCGCCTCAAGCCTTCACTCTCGAACAAGCGCTGAGTTCACCTTTTCCCAGCAACCTGGTCGCCGCCGATCACGCCGGACGCATCGCCTGGGTCTTCGCCTTCAAAGGCGCGCGCAACGTGTGGGTCGCGGACGCTCCCAATTTCGAAGCGCGCCAAGTCACGCACTACGAGGGGGATGACGGCATGCCCATCGCCGCCTTAAAGCTGACGCCCGACGGCAAGACCGTCGTCTACGCGCGCGGCACCGAGGTCAATGGCGCGGGCGAAACCGCCGATCCCACCAGCAACGTCGAGAAGCGCACGCAACAAGTCTGGGCCGCGGACGTAGACAGTGGCCAGCCGCGTCTGCTTGGCGACATGGGTTGCGATGAAGAAGGGTGCGAAGACATTCAAATCTCTCCCAACGGCGACTTCGCCGTCTGGTCGGCAAAGAAGCAGATCTGGATCGCGCCGATCTACCCCAAGGCCGAATCTGCGCAGGATAACGATAAAGATAAAAGTAAAGACAAAGACACGGCCAAAGCTAAGCCACTCTTCTTCGCGCGCGGCAACAACGCGCAGCCACAATGGTCGCCCGACGGAAAGAGGGTTGCCTTCGTCAGCGACCGTCGCGATCACAGCTTTGTCGTCATCTACGAGTTCGGCCGCAACACGCTGCACTATATCTTGCCCACCGCCGATCGTGATCTCTTCCCGCGCTGGTCGCCCGATGGCAGCCAGATTGCCTTCGTGCGCCTCATCGGCAAAGAGATGAAGCAGCCCATCATCCCCCTGTTGCCGCTGCCCTGGTCAATCTTTGTTTATGACGTCGCCGCTGATTCCGGCCGCGAGATTTGGAAGAGCGGCCGCGACCTCGACGATTCGCTGCCCTTTCTGACCGAAGGCGGATCGTTCAAATTTGCCGCCAAGAATCGAATCATTTTTTCTTCCGAGCAGGACGGCTGGAACCACCTCTACTCCGTCACAACCTCCGGAGGCGCGGCCACGTTGTTGACTCCGGGAAAATTCGAGACCGAAGATGTCGCGCTGAGTGTCGACAAGACCTCTGTCATCTATTCTTCGAACCAATATGATTCCGACAAAGACCCGCTCGATATCGACCGCCGCCATCTCTGGCGAGTCAGTGTCGAAGGCGGCAAGCGCGAAGCCGTGACTCGGGGCGCGACCATGGAGTGGGCTCCGCTGGAAGTAGCCGACAAAGAAGTAGCCGGCAGGGTAGTCTGCCTGGGCTCAACGGCAACGACGCCCGCGATGCCCTACGCCGTGACCTCATCCGGCCGCGAGATGATCGCAAAAGCCGCGCTGCCAGCCGATTTCCCGTCATCGCAGTTAGTCACGCCGAAACAAGTTATCTTCAAAGCCGCCGACGGCTGGGAGATCCACGGTCAGTTGTTCGAGCCGAAGCAAAGTGGCAAACGCCCCGCGCTGATCTTCATTCACGGCGGATCGATCCGCCAGATGATGCTCGGCTTCCATTACATGGACTACTACCACAATGCCTACGCGATGAATCAATATCTCGCCAGTCGCGGCTACGTGGTCTTGTCGGTCAACTATCGTACCGGCATCATGTACGGCCGCCACTTCCGCGAGCCCAAAGATGGAGGCCCGCGGGGCGGTGCCGAATATAAAGATATTGTTGCGGGAGGGAAATATTTGCAGAGCCTGCCGAACGTTGATCCGAAGAAAATCGGCCTGTGGGGCGGGTCCTACGGAGGCTACCTGACCGCGATGGGTCTAGCCCACGACTCCGATCTATTCGCCGCCGGAGTCGATCTGCACGGCGTCCACGACTGGTCCGACTTCAAAGAGGAAATCCCCGCCGACGCGCCCGATCACGAGGCCTTCCTCAAACTCGCATTTCAGTCCTCGCCGAACGCAGCCATCGCGACCTGGAAGTCGCCCGTGCTGCTAATCCAGGGAGACGACGATCGCAACGTCCCCTTCTCGCAAACCGTCGACCTATTGCAACGTCTCCGCGAGCAAAAAGTCCACGTAGAGGAGCTAGTCTTCCCCGACGAGATCCACGGCTTCCTGATGTGGAAGAGCTGGATCAAAGCCTATGGCGCGACGGACGAGTTCTTCGGGCGGGAGTTGAAATAATCTCAAACAGCCTAGGCTAATCGCAGCCGATGAAGCTTGATTCGATCGGCACGCACCTGGGCTAGATCGTAATGGGCCTGCTGCACCAGCAACTGGCGGCGCTGCCACCAAAAACCTTCGACAATCTCACGGCCATCTCGGGAGAAATCCCGCGCTTCCCATTGACCAGCTCCGACGGGGTAGTGCGCGTAATTCCAAGCGCAGCGGCCGCGTCCGTTATGGTGAGCCCCAACGGCTCGATACACTGCCGCAGCGCGAAACCGACAGGCCTCAGCGATCCTTACGGCAGTGGTCGAGTCAGGGACATAGCCGCCCTTCGGTTGATAGTTTTGAGCAAATGCCAAGACGACTACCCACCACGAAAATCCTCATCCTGCGCCTCCAGCAACAAACGCATTCCGCATCTTCTCCCAAGTAACATCCAGCGTCTCCGGCAATACGCGCGTCTCGCCCACCACACTAAGAAAATTGGCGTCCGCGACCCAGCGCGGCAGAACATGCATGTGGATGTGTCCCGCCACGCCCGCACCCGCAGCCTTCCCAATATTCATTCCGAGATTGATTCCGTCCGGAACATAAAGCTTCCGCAGCACCGCCTCCATCTTTTGCGTCAGTTCCATCATCTCGTGCGCCGCCTCGACCGGTAGCTTCAACAACTCATCGAGATGCGCGAAGGGCACGACCATCACATGCCCATTGGTATAAGGATAGGTATTGAGAATCACAAAACAATGTTCGCCGCGATGCACAATGTGCGCCTGCTTGTCGCTCAGCTTCGGCAGATCGCAAAAGATACAGCCCGAGATCAGGTCGGCGCCGCTGACATACGCATAACGCCACGGAGTCCAGAGGTGGTCCATGCGTGGAGAGTAGCAGAATCAGCTAGCGCCAAGCCAACGCCCATCGACACGGCGAATGCACGATCGGAAGACATACGCATCGACAGCAAACAAAATATCGCAAAAGAACAATCGCTAATAAGTAACCAGCAGTAACCTTGGCGCGAGGCTCACAATGTAACGACTCCATGAATTTTTTCAATCCCGCCGAATTCGCGCGTTTCGCGTTTGACACTCTTCCAAAGCGATTGCTATAGTCAGAGAGTCCCTATTGGACGCGGTTTCGAACCAGCTGGAATTGTCCTAGGGTCGTCCGCCAGGTCGGCCTCAACGCAACCTAATGACCACGCCAGCAGTCCGCTATGCCACGTCCCGCATGAGTTGTGCGCCAACGCGCGCGACACAGAGCTTATGAGCTTGTTCGATGACAGCAACGCCCGCAATCTTGAATCCAGCGTTCAAACCATGACATCTACAAACGATACCCACACCGGCGGCCCGGCCGTTTTAGACGCGCCCGAGCACGCACAACCGTCATCCGCGGATCAAACGTCCGCCATTGCCGAAGCTGCTGAAATGAATCCGCAACACGAAAATTCTGAGGCGCCAACCCCCGAAACAGCCGCCGCTGCGAGCGACGATTTCGCCGCCGCTCTCGAGAGCTTCGAGACTGAAACCGAAGAAGCGGTTGGCGAAGATCACGTCATCAAAGGCCGCGTCGTCAAGCTGACCGCGACCCATGTCGTCGTCGATTACGGCGCGAAGTCCGAAGGCATGGTGCCCATTGCCGAAATTCTCGACCATGAGGGCAAGCTCAAGTTCCAGCCCGGCGACGAGATCGATGTCATGCGCGAGAAGGGTGAGACCGAAGACGGTTATGTCAACCTCTCGCACCTCAAAGCGCAGCGCCTCCGCTCGTGGGATGAAATCGAGCGCGCCTACAACGAAAAGAAGCCGATCAAAGGGATCGTCGTCGAGCGCATCAAGGGCGGCCTCACCATCGACATTCAAGGCGCGCGCGCCTTCCTGCCCGGCTCCCAAGTCGACCTCCGTCCCATCCGCAATCTCGATGGCATGAAGGGCCAGACGATGGAAGTCGCCATCATTAAGCTGAACAAGAAGCGCGGCAACATCGTCGTCTCGCGCAAGCAGCTTCTCGAGGAAGAGCAAAACGAAAAGCGCGGCAAGACGCTCGAGCATCTCGAAGAGGGCAGCGTCTTAACCGGCATCGTCAAGAACCTTACCGAGTACGGCGCCTTCGTCGACATGGGCGGCATCGACGGCCTGCTCCACATCACCGACATGTCCTGGGGACGCCTCACGCACCCGCGCGATCTCGTCAACGTCGGCGACCAGATTCAAGTCAAGGTCCTGAAGTATGACAAAGACAAACAGCGTGTCTCGCTCGGATTCAAGCAGCTGACGCCCGATCCGTGGCTCGATGCCGAGCATCGCTATCCCGTGGGCGCGCACGTCCATGGCCGGGTCATCAGTGTCACCGACTACGGGGCGTTCGTCGAACTCGAGCAGGGCATCGAAGGCCTCGTCCATGTCAGTGAAATGACCTGGTCGAAGCGCATGAAGCATCCCTCGAAGCTCGTCAACGTAGGCGACGAAGTCGATTGCGTCGTCCTCAGCGTCAATCCGACCGAGCGCCGCATCTCTCTCGGCATGCGCCAACTCGCCTCCAACCCGTGGGATACGCTGCACGATAAATATCCCGTGGGCGCGACCGTCGAGGGCCGCGTCCGCAATCTCACAGAGTTTGGCGCCTTCATCGAAATCGAAGACGGGATCGACGGCCTCGTCCACGTCAGCAATCTCAGTTGGACGACGCGCGTCAAGCATCCATCGGAAGTATTGAAAAAGGGTGACAAAGTAAAGGCCGTCATCCTCGCCATCGAGCCCGACAAGCGCCGCCTCTCGCTCGGCGTCAAGCAGATGCAGCCCGATGTTTGGGATTCCTTCTTCGCGCAGCATCGCATCGGCGACATCGTGCATGGCAAGATCTTGCGCGTGGCCAACTTCGGCGCGTTTGTCGAGATTGCGCAAGGCATCGAAGGTCTTTGCCACAACTCAGAAGCCGTCGATGGCAACGGACAACCGATGCATCTCGAACCCGGCAACGAATACGATTTCAAGATCATCAAGATGAATCAGGAAGAGAAGAAAGTTGGCCTGAGCATCCGCGCCGTTGGCGAAGAAGCTTCGCGCCAGGAGGTCGAGTCGTACAAACACCCCTCTTCCACGTCCTCGTCCAACAGCACCACCATCGGCGACTTGATCTCGTGGAAGCGCGCCGGCGGCGACAGCAACTAACTCGCCTCCATTGCGCAGGGGGACGGCTGCCATCGGCCGTCCGCGCGAGCCCATAGGATTTGTCATCGCGAGCGAAGCGAGGGATCTGCAGTCTGCGATGAACTGCAGGTTTTTCGCTTCGCGAGAATGACAAAATCACCCGCCACTCCCTATCCTAATCTTGCGCAAATTCTCGTAGCTAACCCGCAGGCTCTCCATCGTCGGCAACTCGCCCGAATCGCGCTCAACAAACATGTGCTTTATGCCGTTCTTCTCTGCCGCCGCCAGCACCTCCCGCCAGCGAATTGTCCCGGATCCCACCTCCGTAAAATGTCCCGCCGCATCATTCAATTCCTGCGTCGCGGGAAATCCCGCTTTGCGATCCTTCAGGTGAAGTAACTTGATGCGCTCGCCATACTCTCGAAACATCTTCACCGGGTCCTTGCCAGCCTGCGTAATCCAGTAACAGTCCATCTCCAGGCAGACAAGTTTCGGGTCCGAGTGTTTCATCAGCGTTTGAAATCCCGTCGTCTCTCCAAAGCGCCGAAACTCATAGTTGTGATTGTGAAATCCAAACTGCATACCCGCCCGATGAATCTTTTCACCCCACGCGTTAAATTGATCGGCCGCTCGCTTATACAGGTCAAGCGAAGACCGCATACCCTCAGGCAGCATCGGGCAAATCACGTACTCCACGCCCAGCGCCTTCGCGTACTCGATCTTCGAGTCCAGTCCGTCGTAATTAAAGTGCCCGCTTGGAACCTTCAGCCCATGGTCATTGATCATCCGCCGCAGCTCCGCCGCCGGATGGTTGTAAATATCCCAATAAGCCTCAACCTCTGTGTATCCAATCCTGCGAACAGCCTCAAGCGTCGCTGGAAGGTTGCGTTCCGCCTCCTGCCGCACGGTGTACAACTGCACGCCAATGTTGGGCAAACCAGCGTTGCGTTGTTCCGGAGCGAGCAAAGCGGGCGCGGACAGCCCTGCGGCAGCCGCCATCGACAACTGAAGAAAACTGCGACGAGTGAGCATGCGTCGCAGCATACCTGCGGCTTCGATCATCTCGCAACTCGCCTCCAGCACTCCTGGCCCGCTCCTCGCTACGCTCGTGAGTCCCAATCGAACCCGACCTCATCCAACCCATCATGAATCTGGAACTGGATGGAAAGCGCGCACTCGTCACCGGATCAACCGCAGGCATCGGCTACGCCGTCGCAGAGGCGCTGGCTCGCGAGGGCGCAAGCGTCATCGTCAACGGGCGCACCGAAGCTCGAGTCGAACATGCGATCAAGTCGATTCTTGACTCTCATCCGCGGGCAAAAGCGGAAGGTCTCGCTGCCGATCTCGGCAGCGCTGACGGAGTTCGCGCGGCCATTGAGCGTCTTGCCGACGTGGATATTCTCGTCAACAACCTTTCTATTTTTGAGCCCAAGCCCTTCGATCAGATTCCGGATGAAGATTGGTTTCGCTTCTTTGAAGTCAATGTTATGAGCGGCGTCCGTTTGAGCCGACAATATCTCCCCGGCATGAAGAGCCGCAACTGGGGGCGAATCATCTTCATCTCCAGTGAATCCGCGGTGCAGATTCCCGCCGAAATGATCCATTACGGCATGACAAAAACCGCGCAGCTCGCGATCTCTCGCGGCCTGGCGGAGACGACCGCTGGCACCGGCGTCACCGTTAACTCCGTCCTCCCGGGACCGACCGCTTCCGAGGGCGCGGAGAAATTTATCAATTCATTGGCGGCCGCTTCTAAGCAAACCAAGGCGGAATTTGAAACAGAATTCTTTCGCAGTATTCGCCCCAGTTCTTTGCTGCGCCGCTTCGCGCGTCCCGATGAAATCGCGCCTGTGGTTGTGTTTCTCTGCAGCCCGCTAGCCTCGGCGACCAACGGCGCCGCCCTCAGAGTCGATGGCGGAGTTGTGCGCTCGATTCTCTGATACTGGTAAACCGAACGAAGCCTTCAGTCCGGATCGGCGATTGCCGTGGCTTCCTGGGTAGGCAGGTTTGATCGACCTGTGAGATTGAACGCGGTGTTAACCAACCCGACGTGAGAGAACGCTTGGGGAAAATTGCCTAACAGACGTTTTGCCGCCGGATCATATTCTTCCGATAAAAGACCGACATCATTGCGAACGTTCAAAAGGCGTTCGAACATCCGCACGGCGTCGGCGTGGCGGCCCTGCAACTCGTAATTGTCCGCCAACCAGAATGAGCAGGGAAGAAACGTTGCCTCTCCATGAGGCAGGCCGTCGACGGCGGGATCTTGCGTGTATCGCCCGACAAAGCCGTTCTCCACGAGATGAGTCTCAATCGCTGTCACCGTGCCGATCACACGCGCATCATTCGCCGGGAGAAATCCCACCAGCGGCATCATGAGGATGGCGGCATCCAGGTGTTTGCCTCCGTAATACTGCACGAAGGAATTCAGGTCGGCATCGAAACCCTGCTGGCAAACCTGGTCATGAATGGCGTCGCGAAGCTTTCTCCAGCGCCCCACATCTCCTTCGAAGCGGCCCATCTCCGCAGACTTGATCACACGATCGACGGCGACCCATGCCATGACTTTGGAGTGGACGAAATGTCGCCGTGGGCCGCGCACCTCCCAAATACCCTCGTCCGGGTGCTCCCATACCGTCTCTAGAAAATCCATCATCGCCAGCGCCATTTCACTACGCCGATGCTGCGGCGGCCCCAGGCCAGCCTGGCGCCCTTGAAAAAGCGTATTGGCAACCTCTCCGAAAATGTCCAGCTGATATTGTTTATAGGCGGCATTTCCAGTTCGCACGGGCGCAGATTTCTCGTATCCCTCCAGCCACGGCAGTTCCAGTTCCGTGAGTCGGCGCTCGCCGCGAAGACCATAAACGATATTCATTTCGGCCGGGCTGCCGGCCACCGCGCGCAGAAGCCATTCCCGCCATTCTCGTGCTTCGTCCAGGTATCCGGCATTGAGCAAGGCTTGCAAAGTGAAGGTGGCATCCCGCACCCAGCAAAAACGGTAATCCCAGTTCCGCACGCCGCCGATCAACTCGGGCAGCGACGTTGTGGGTGCCGCTACAATCCCGCCCGTCGGCAAGAACGTCAGGCCTTTGAGCGTAATCAGCGAACGCAGCACCGCCTCCCGCCACGGGCCCTTATACGAACAACGACTCGACCACTCACGCCACCATTTCTCCGTCTTCGCAAGCGCCCCATCAACGTTAATCGGCTTAGACATGAGCTGGTTCGAGGGAAGCCAGGTCAGGTTGAACGAGATTCTTTGCCCCTCGGCGATTGTGAAGTCTGCCTGAGTCTTCAGGTTCTCACTGTGAAGGGGCACATCCGTGCGCAGCGCAATCATGTCGGGGCCAGCGACGGCATCAATCCCATTCTCGATCTTGTGGACCCACGGCACGACTGATCCATAATCAAATCGAATGATCAGCTCCAGGTTCATGCGAACCTGCCCGCGCGTGCCCTCCACAATCCGAATGAGTTCTGGCCGTTCGCCGCGAGGAACCATGCAATCGATAAGCCTGACTGATCCGTCTTCGCTCTCAAACTCGGTCTCTAAAACCAGGCCTCCATCGCGATAGCAGCGGCGAATGGACCGAATTGGGTCCGCCGGCGAGATTGACCAATGTCCGTTGTTCGGGGTTCCGAGCAGCGCCGCGAAGCAGGCGCCTGAGTCAAAGTAAGGCAGGCAAAGCCAGTCAATCGAACCCTGCTTTGAAATGAGAGCCGCCGTGTAGCAGTCGCCGATCATCGCGTAATCTTCAATTGGTGTCGACAGGCATTCGCCTCCGTCAAATCAGAGTTGGATTGATTTGGCGAAGTTTTGGATGCCTGGAGACCAACAACGGACTGGTATTCTTTCATGGTGTGTGACGCTCGCGGACCGCTTGCGGCGTCGGGAACGGCAGCCAAAGTAGCGAGGTTGAGCGTTAGACGGTGCCTGGTCCGCGAGCGAGCGACAATTTCACGTCCACCGGTTGTCGCTCCTGCTCATTCACGCGGAACATCTCCCGCGGCCGCAGTTTCATCAGCCTCGCCATGAAGACTTCAGGGAGCTGTGCGATGCGTGTGTTGTAGGTGTTGACGTCGTCATTGAAATACTCGCGGCGGTCGGCGATCCGCTCTTCCAGTTCAGAGATGCGGTTCTGTAGCGCCAGAAAACTCTGGTTCGCCCTGAGCTGAGGATAGCCCTCGGCTACCGTAAAAAACGACCGCAGAGCTCCCGTCATCAACAGGTCTGCCTGAGCCTTCTGCGGAATGCTGGACGCGTTCATCGACGCCACACGAGCCGCCGTCACCGCTTCCAGCGTTTGTCTTTCGTGGTCCATGTAGCCCTTGACGCAAGCCACCAGGTTCGGAACCTCATCGTGCCGCTGCTTGAGCAGCACATCAATGTTGGCCCAAGCCCGTCCAATTTCATTCTGCAAGCGCACCAAGCCGTTATAGACGATGACCGCATAAATCGCGGCCCCGGCAAGCAGTAGAAAGAAGGCGGCAAAGTTAAAAAGCGGCATAGGCTCGTTGGGGGCATTCCTCCCGAAACCAGGCTCGAATGTAAAGGAATTGCAAACAGCTCAACAAGTTACGCTCGTTTGTATGTTTCTCGAACCGACGATATGTATACAAATATACGTACAAAAATACCGCTACAAATGTTCCGCGTGGAACATTTCTCCATTTTGCAAAAGGAGCGGGTTACTTGGCCTCAGCCTTCGTGTTTATTTTCAAGCTGATGTAGACCTGCTGGCGGTCGTCGAATTGGCTGACCGTCTTGGTGTGGCTCTTGTGGTTGTTGTACTGGGCGTAGACCTCGTAGTCGATGCTGGGCTGGAGGGCGGGGAAACGGTAGGTTCCGTCGGCGCCCACGATGTAGGTCTTGACGGCGCGAGTGTGGGTGTTGGTCAGGTAGACGACGGCGTCGGGCAGAGCACTGTCGCTTCCGTCGAGCACCTTACCGGTGAGCAGGCGGGTCTTATCTTCGGGCTTCGAGTCGCGCCCAAACAACTGGGCGGGTGCGGCCAAAATCGATTTTGGGAGGATCGTCGCCGTCGCCGATATAGCCAGCGACGACAGGACCAGCAGCGCAGCCGCAACTTCCACGACCGTTTTCTGGGCAATCGGGTTCTTGGTAATCGGGTTCTTCATGAATGGATGGGATTCCATGCCGCCGATTCTGAACGTTATGGCGGACCTTACCAGTCTAAATGAAGACCGATGTCCGCACGCTCATCGTTGTCGATATGCACCGTTACCTCGGCGCCCGGCTTCAAGGTCTTGCCGGAAGCGATCTTGTAACCCTTAAGGTCGGCCCAAACGACGTAATCGGCCTTGCCGGCGGGCACACGCTGCGCGAATTCGCCAGTGTGGTTGGAATAGAGCTCCCAGCGGGCTTTCCCGGGCTTGTCGCTGGCTCTTCGGACCTTCACCTTGACCCCATAGAGCGGGTGGCCGTCTGGATCCCAAACCGTGCCATAGATCAGAGCGTAAGGTTCCGGTTTCCCGGAGCCGCTGGCCCGGGCGTTTACAGAAACTGACAGAGCCAGACACAGTACCGCTGCAGCCAACGCTACGAGGCACCCGAGGTTATTGCGCCCCAGACTCCTGGGCTTGCGGGGATCGGCAGAAGTCTTCAGGAATCCTCGTCCTCTTCTTTCTCTTCGCCAGCTTCTTCCTCGTCGTCGTCTTCCTCGATCTCGTCTTCGCCGACGACCTTCAGCTCCACCGGATTAATCGTAATCACCTCGAAGTCAGTACCGCACTCCGGGCAGGAGACGACCGCGCCTTCATCGACCTCATCTTCATCGATGTCGAGATCAGTCTCGCATTCAGGACAGAACACCATGTTTTCCTCCACGTGCAGGGCTCCACTGTTATATTTAGTTTCTTCGAGAGGAAAAGGTCAAGTGGCTAACGGAGAAAAATCGAAAATTACCAAGTCGGCGGTGGGCGCTCGTAGTTGCACAAGTTTTGGGGCAGCTGCGCTGATTGCCGTGACCATGACGTTCTGTGCGCCTCTGGGCGGGGCGCAGGAAATGGAACCGCCCCGCCTGGCGTCCGACAAGCACACCGATGCGCATATTGCCGAAGCGATCCGACAAATTTCGGCGGAGCACATTCGGCAGACGATTGAGAAACTGGTCAGCTTCCAGAACCGGTCTACTCTTTCCGCGCAGGATGAGGAGTCTGTTAAGGCGGGCAAGGGAATTGGCGCGGCTCATGAGTGGATCAAGGCTGAGTTCGAGCGCTATTCGAAAGAATGCGGCGGCTGCCTGGAGGTGAAGACAGACGCTTTCACCGAGCAACCGGGCGACCGCATTCCGAAACCGACTCAGCTCACCAACGTTTACGCGGTGCTGCGCGGAGGCGATCCAGCGCAGGCGAGTCGCATCGTGTTGGTCACAGGGCATTACGATTCGCGCAACAGCGACAACGCCAACGGGACCGACCCAGCTCCGGGAGCGAATGATGATGGCAGCGGGACGGCGGTAAGCCTGGAATGCGCGCGGGTTTTAAGTCAGGCTTCGGCCAAGAGAAAATTTCCCGCAACCATTATTTTTCTTACGGTGGCCGGAGAAGAGCAGGGCCTGAACGGCAGCAAGCATTTCGCACAAATGGCAAAAGAGCAGGGATGGACGCTAGAAGCGGTGTTGAACAATGACATTGTGGGCGGTGACCTGACTGCTGGACAGGATGCCGGAGTGGTGCGGGTATTTTCCGAAGGGCTGCCGTCGGCGGCGAGCGATGCGGAAATCAAGCGCGTTCGAATGCTCGGCGGGGAGAGCGATTCGGCTTCGCGCGAACTGGCGCGCTACGTCGTCGACGTCGGGCGCTCATACGAGGCGGGCGTCAAGCCGATGCTGATTTTTCGGCTGGACCGCTTTTTGCGCGGAGGCGATCACTATTCTTTTAATCAGGCAGGCTTTGCCGCGGTGCGTTTCACGGAATTTCGCGAGAACTTTAACCATCAGCATCAGAATATTCGGACGGAGAACGGCATCGAATATGGAGACCTGCCGAAGTTTGTCGACTTCGATTATGTGGAGCATGTGGCGCGGCTGAATGCCGCTACGCTGGCATCGTTGGCATCGGCTCCGCCACCGCCGACGAACGTGAAATTGCTGACGAAGAATCTCGAGAATGACACGACATTGACCTGGGAACCATCGGCGGGCGCAGCGTCGTATGAAGTGGTCTGGCGCTTGACGAGCGCAGCCGATTGGGAGTACGCCCAATCGGTGAGCAGCGGTACGCGTGCAACTCTGAAGGTTTCGAAGGATAATGTCATATTCGGTGTGCGCGCAGTCGATGCGGCAGGACATCGCAGTTTGCCGGTGGTACCGGAACCGGAAAGATAAAAGGAAAATTGAGTCGAGGACAATCCATCTCGTTCAGCTTCCCACCGTTTGCGGGGTGGGTGAGGCGCATCATTATTGCGTGCACGGCAATCTTTCTGCTGGAACTCGTAGCGCGCCGGGTGTTTGGCGTGGGTCTCGGCTGGGTGGATGAATGGTTTGCGCTGATCCCAGTTTTTGTGATGCGGGGCGAGATCTGGCAGCTTGTGACCTACTCGCTCTTACATGCCAGCTTTAGTCATGTGTTCTTCAACATGCTCACGCTTTGGTTTATTGGCGCCTATCTAGAGCGCGACTGGGGTTCTCGACGGTTTATTGAGTGCTATACATTCTGCGTCGTGGGCGCGGCACTGGTAACGATTGCCGTTGCTTATACGCATTTCCTTGGGGCAAGCCCTGCGGTCGCGACCGTCGGGGCGTCGGGCGGGATTTTCGGATTGCTGATGGCCTTTGGGATTCTTTACGCTGAGCAGGAAATGTATTTGTTTCCGCTGCCCTTCAGGATCAAGGCGAAGTACCTCGTAGGCATCTGGGTCGTGGTCGCCATTGTTGCCGTTTTTGACCCCGGGCAAGGCGGAATCGCCGTTTTCGCTCACCTTGGCGGATTGCTCTTTGGCTTCCTGTGGGTGAAGTTCATGCCTTCTCGCGGCGTCAGCTATGCAGCGTCCGAACGCTATTTTGGCGTGCGCAATTCTTATTACCGCTGGAAGCGGCGGCGCGCGGCGAGAAAATTTGAGGTCTACATGCGCGACCATGACCGCAAAGTCACGTTCGACGAGCATGGGAATTACGTGCCTCCCGACGACGATGACAAGACGAATGGCGGATCGAAGTCGGGATGGGTTAATTAGCCGTCAGCTCTCAGCCTTCAGTAAGAACCGCTATCCGAACGTCTCTTCAAACTTGGCTAAGATGCTTGCTGGAAGTTCCTGCGCGCTGGTTTTTCCTTTAAAGCCTAAGTCGTGACCTGCCCCTTCGACTTTCATCAATTCGGTCTTGGCCGGGATTGACTCCAGGGCTTTACTAATTTCTTCTATGCTTCCGAATGGGTCACGGGTTCCGTGGACAAACAGGCTTGTCGGGCGCAGATTGGGCAAATGCTGGGTGCGGAGTTGGTCGGGTTTGCGCGGCGGGTGTAGAGGGTACGAGAGCAGCACGAGTCCGGAAACTAGGTCGGGTTCGGCGGCACAGAGCATTGTAGATTGGCGTCCGCCGTAGGAATGGCCGCCTAGAAAAATTCTCCCCTCTACACTACTTTTCCTGATTGCTGCGACTGCGTTGCGCAGGCCAGCGCGATCGCGCTCGGCATTGCCGGGGAAGGGCGGGCCGGTGCGTCGTTCTTGGCGATAGGGAAGATCGCAACGCAGGACGCTGTAGCCGTGGGCGGCGAAAGCTTCACTGAGCGCGACTAATAGAGGCGAAGTGCAATCCGACCCGGCGCCGTGGGTCAGAACCAGAGCGTCACCGTTGGGATTTTCGGGCGACTGCAGAAAGCCGCGGACAGTGGGCGTTACAGAGTTGTCGGAGAATGTTATTGGTGGTTGCATCACATCATCCTGCAATCTTCGCGCTAGCTGGCAAAAGCGAACGCAGGTCCCTCGCTTCGCTCAGGATGACAAGTTCTTGGTTGTTTTTCTCTGATGCTTTGTTGGTTGTGTACGCTCACCGTCTCCCACCGTATGCAAACGCATGAAGTTTGTGGCGCCCGAGGTTAGCTTAGTGCCGGCGACCAAGCCGAGCACGTCTCCGGGACCGAGAAGACCTTTCGGCAGCAACTCTTCTTCGGCGGTTCTGAGCATGGCTTCGGCAGATTCCCACTCGGCCTTGTGCACGGGGTGCACGCCCCACAGGGCATTCATGCGATTGCAGACCTCAGGACGGCGGCTGAAAGCGTAGATGCAAACCTTGGGACGATGTTTGGAAAGCATGCGCGCGGTGTTGCCGCTTTCGGTGAAGACGGCGATGGCGCGCATGGGCAAGTCTTCGGCGGCGTGCGCGATGGACTCGCAGATGGTTTCGGCGACGGAATATTGATGCTCGTCGTTGTCGCGGCGGCGCCGCGGCGCGGGCGGCAGTTTCGCGATGCTGGCTTCGGCCTCGAGAATGATGCGGACCATCATGGCCACGGTCTCGCGCGGGTAGCGGCCTTTGGCGGTTTCTCCAGAGAGCATAACAGCGTCACTGCCATCGAAAATTGCGTTGGCTACATCGCTTGCTTCGGCACGCGTGGGGCGCGGACTATCGGTCATCGACTCTAACATCTGCGTGGCAGTGATGACCGGCCTGCGCCATACTCCGGCGCGCTGAATGACGAGCTTTTGAATGATGGGAACGCGCTCGGGGGGCAGCTCGACGCCGAGATCGCCGCGGGCAACCATGATGCCATTCGTTATTTCGAGAATCTCTTCGAGCCGCTCGATGGCTTGCGGCTTTTCGAGTTTGGCGATAAGGGGGACGGATTTTCCGAACTGGCGCATCAGCGTTTTGGCGGTACGGATGTCGTCGGCGGAGCGGACGAAGGAGAGCGCGACCACATCGACTCCCTGCTTCAGGCCGAACTGGAGATCGAGTTTGTCTTTTTCGGTGAGGACGGGAATGGCGACGGCGGTGCCGGGAAGATTGATTCCCTGATGCTCGCCGAGCGTGCCGCCGTTGAGGACCTCACACTCGACGTCGTCGCGATGCATGGCGCGCACCCGCAACTCGATGCGGCCGTCGGATAAGAGGATGCGGGCGCCGGGCTCGACTTCGCGCGCCAGGCCGGGGAAGTCAGTGGAGATGAGAGCGGCTGTGCCGGCTATTTTTCGCGGCGTGATGGTGAGGATGGAGCCGGTGTTGAGCTCGACGCGTTTGCCGTTTTTGAGCCTGCCCGTGCGAATCTTCGGGCCTTGGAGGTCCTGGAGGATGCAGATCGTTCGCTTGAGATCGTGGGCGGCGCGGCGGAGACGCTGGATGCGGCGCGCGTGCTCGGCATGGGTTCCGTGGGAGAAGTTGAGACGGGCGACGTCCATGCCGGTGAGCATAAGAGCGCGAATCATTTCGTCGGAGTCGCAGGCGGGGCCGATGGTGCAGACGATTTTTGCACGGCGCGGGGGGTGGGCTGCGCCGTTCGCCAAGGGAATGGCGGTCGAAAGATCTCCTTCAACTAGATCTGCTTTGCGTTGTTTCAGGCGCTTCCTCATTTCCAGAAAATGATGGTGCTTATATTTTACGAGACGATTTGATCTCGCGCGGGCAATCTGAGCATCAGGTGGTCGTGGCGGCTGGTGGAGGCGGAATCTTGGTCAGGGTGCGTGGGTAGAGCATGGCGTTGAATTCGGCGCCGATGAGGACGACGAGGGAGATGATGTACATCCAGACCAAAAGCGCAATGCCAACTCCGAGCGAACCGTAGATGATGCTGTAGTCCACGTAGTGTTGCAGGTACCAGCCGAACAGGGCAGAGGAGATCAGCCACATGGCGGTGGAGAGAACTGCGCCCGGCAAGACGCTGTGCCAAGGTTGGGTGCGCGGGACGGCGTTGTGATAGATGAGTTGGATGACGGCGATGCTGGTCATGATGGCGACGATCCAGCGAAACAGGCCCCACAACAAGAGAATGATTGGGCCGAATTCGTGGCCGATGTGAAATAGGACACGGGTTTCGATGCGGCTGCCGAAGGCGACGAGGATGGTGGAGAAAGTGAGCGGGAGGCCGGTCATGATGACGAGCGAAATTGCGATGACGCGCTCTTTGAGTAATCCCCAGGTTTTGGGAAGCTGATAGGCGCGGCGAAAACCGTCCATCCACGAAATGATGACGCCGGACGCGCTCCAGACGGTTAATAGGGAGGTGGTGAAGAGCAGGCCGACGGGGCGGTCTGTGCTGCCTCGCAGGTAGGAGAGTGCGGCCGAGCTGCCGGCGGGCAGAATTGTGCCGAGGGCGTAAGAGATCTCGCGGAGGTAGACTTGGCCGCGGCTGAGCGTGGCTAGAACGGAGCCGAGGACGAGCAGGGTAGGGAAGAAAGTGAAGATGGAGGAATAGGCGGAGGCCTTAGCGGTTCCGAAAGCATCGTGCTCAAAAGCGCGCCAGATCGAGAGGCGGAAGAGACGCCAGAAGCGGCCGAGTGCGGGCGCCAAGATTAATGCACCAGGAAGCGGCTCCGGCTTGGAGTCGGGATCCTGCGGCTGCCCGGTCAGGCGCTGTGGCTCCAGTGCTAAAGACATTGGCGTCTAGAAACCATCGTCAAATTAGGGTCATTTTATAGTGAATTTGGTGTAGTTGCGACTACTTGGCGGTTGCCGAGATATGCTCGGCTTGGTCCTCCGACCAACTCAGGGCGAGCCCTTCGGCAAGGCTCAAGTCTGGCTCACCGGAGGGCCGTCACCACACCAGCCGAGCAAAAATTAAGGGGCGACTCGCGTCGCCCCTGTCTCGTATTCGTTCAGCTTTACTCCGCGGCAAGTTCTTCGGTTTCGCCTTCGTGGCGCATGAGCTCGAGCGCGCGCTCGGCATCTTCGTAGGCCTGCGAGACTTCTTCCTGCACCTTGCTGGCGGCCTCTTCCATTTCCGGAGAGAGACGCACGTTCCGGTAATACTCCATACCGGTGCCGGCGGGAATCAATCGGCCCACGATGACGTTTTCTTTCAGGCCGCGGAGATGATCGACCGCTCCCTGAATTGAAGCTTCGGTCAGCACACGCGTCGTCTCCTGGAAGGAGGCGGCGGAGATGAACGAATCGGTGGAGAGCGACGCCTTGGTGATACCGAGCAGCAACGGACGCCCGGTGGCCGGTTTGCCGCCGTTCGCAATTGCACGCTCGTTCTCCTCGTGGAAGCGGAACTTATCCACCTGCTGTTCGAGCAGGAACTGGGTGTCGCCTACATCCTCGACCTTCACCCAGCGCATCATCTGGCGGACGATGACTTCGATGTGCTTATCCGAAATGTTCACGCCCTGGAGCCGATAAACTTCCTGGATTTCGTTCACCAGGTAAGACTGCAGCTCCTTCTCGCCGAGCACGGCCAGAATGTCGTGCGGGTTGAGCGGGCCGTCCATCAAGGGTTCGCCAGCCTTTACGCGCTCGCCTTCCTGCACGTTGATGTGAACGCCGCGCGGTACGGAATATTCCTTTTCCGTGCCATTGTCGGCTGCCACGTAGAGTTTGCGTTGCCCCTTGGCCACTTCACCGAAGCGAACCACGCCGTCGATTTCGCTGATGACGGCGGTTTCGCGCGGCTTGCGGGCCTCGAACAATTCGACCACGCGCGGCAGACCGCCCGTGATGTCCTTGGTCTTCGTGGTCTCGCGCGGGATCTTGGCCAGCACGTCGCCAGGGTACACAGTGTCTCCGTCCTGCACCATGAGGTGAGCACGCGACGGCATCAAGTAGCGCTTGCTTGCCTTGCCCTTGATGACGATTGCCGGTTGGCGCTTCTCGTCGGGCGAATCCGCGACGACGTGACGCGACAGACCGGTGACTTCATCGACTTCTTCGTGCAGCGTGATGCCTTCCTGAAGATCCTTGAACTGCGCCGTGCCGCCGATTTCGGTGAGGATGGCGAAGGTGTAAGGATCCCACTCGACGAGAGCCTCGCCGAGCGCGACCGGTCCGCCTTCGGCAACTTTCACCTTGGCGCCGTATACGACCGCGTAGCGCTCGCGCTCGCGGCCCTTTTCGTCGACGACCGCGATCGAGCCTTGGCGATTCATGACCACGAGGTCGCCAGTTTTCGACTTCACGGTTTGCAGGTTGATGAAGCGTACCGTTCCGTTGCTCTTGGCATCGAGGCGCGACTGTTCCGAAACTCGCGATGCCGTGCCTCCGATGTGGAAGGTACGCATGGTGAGCTGCGTTCCGGGTTCGCCGATCGACTGAGCAGCGATCACGCCCGTAGCCTCGCCAAGTTCGACGAGACGTCCGGAGGCGAGATTGCGTCCGTAGCACATGACACAAACGCCGCGCTTCGATTCGCAGGTGAGCACGGAGCGAATCTTGACGCGCTCAATTCCGGCGGCTTGGATTGCGCCCGCCAGATCTTCGGTGATCTCCTGATTGACGTCGACCACGACCTGACCTTCGTAGTCTTTGATTTTTTCGAGCGACACACGGCCGACAATGCGGTCGCGCAGCGGCTCGATGATCTCGCCGGCTTCGACGATACCGGAGACGAAGATTCCGTCCACGGTGCCACAGTCGTATTCGCTGATGATGACATCTTGCGCGACGTCGACGAGACGGCGCGTCAGATAGCCCGAGTCAGCGGTTTTCAACGCCGTATCGGCCAAACCCTTGCGGGCGCCGTGCGTCGAGATGAAATATTCCAGAACGGTTAACCCTTCACGGAAGTTGGCCGTGATCGGTGTCTCAATGATTTCACCGGTCGGCTTCGCCATCAGTCCGCGCATTCCGGAAAGCTGACGAATCTGCTGTTTCGATCCGCGAGCGCCAGAATCGGCCATAACGTAGATCGGGTTGAGTTCGCCTTCTTTATCGCGGCGCTGCATCTGGCCAAACATTTCGTCGGCAACTTTCTCCGTGATCGCCGACCAGATTTCGATGACCTTGTTATAGCGCTCGCCGTTGGTGATGGCTCCGTCCAAGTACTGTTGCTGGACCGCGATCACCGACTTGTCAGCATCTTTCACAAGGGTCTTTTTGTTATCGGGGATCACCATGTCATCGATGCCGATGGAGAGACCAGCGCGCGTGGCATAACGGAAGCCAAGAGATTTGATCTCGTCGAGCATTTTGACTGTGACTTCAAGACCGAAGCGCAGATAGCAGTAATTGACCAACTGGCCGACGCCCTTTTTCTTGAGCAGGCCGTTGATGTACGGCATCGCGACGTTGACGCCGGGGACAGCCTTCGGCAGATGGTCGTTCAGAATCGCGCGACCGACGGTCGTGTTCAGGAACTCGCGGGTTACGTGAATCGGCTCGGTGTGGTTAACGTCCTGATCGTCGTAGGCTTGCGTCAGGTCGATGACCTCGCCGGTGTAGCGGAGGCGAATCGGGGTAAGCGTTTCCACTTCGCCCATTTCCAGCGCAATCACGACTTCATCAATGTTAGCGAACGAGCGGCCTTCGCCCTTCGCGCCGGGCTTGGCTTTGGTCAGGTAGTAGAGCCCGAGCACCATGTCCTGCGTGGGCACGGTGATGGGCTGGCCGGACGCCGGCGACAGGATGTTGTGCGAGGACAACATCAGGACGCTCGCTTCCACCTGCGCCTCGGGCGATAGCGGAATGTGCACCGCCATCTGATCGCCATCGAAGTCAGCGTTGAAGGCTGTACAAACGAGCGGATGGATCTTGATCGCCTTGCCTTCGACCAGTACTGGCTCAAACGCCTGAATGCCGAGGCGATGAAGCGTAGGGGCGCGGTTCAGCATTACCGGATGATCTTTAATGACCTCTTCCAGAATGTCCCAAACGATCGGTTCCTGCTGCTCCACCATTTCTTTTGCCTGCTTGATCGTGGTGCAATTCCCCGTCTGTTCGAGGCGGTGATAGATGAACGGCTTGAACAACTCGAGCGCCATCTTCTTGGGCAAGCCGCACTGGTGCAGCTTGAGTTCGGGACCGACGACGATCACGGAGCGTCCGGAGTAGTCGACGCGCTTGCCAAGCAGGTTCTGGCGGAAACGTCCCTGCTTGCCTTTCAGCGTGTCAGAGAGCGACTTGAGCGGGCGGTTGTTGGCCCCACGCAGAACACGGCCGCGGCGGCCATTGTCGAACAGAGCGTCGACGGCTTCCTGCAACATGCGTTTTTCGTTGCGCACGATGACTTCGGGAGCGTGCAGGTCCATCAGCTTCTTCAACCGGTTGTTGCGGTTGATGACGCGGCGATACAGGTCGTTCAAGTCGGAGGTGGCGAAACGTCCACCATCGAGTGGAACCAGTGGACGCAGCTCGGGTGGAATCACCGGCAGCACGTCGAGAATCATCCACTGCGGCTTGTTGCCGCTCTTGCGGAAGGCCTCGACTACTTTCAGTCGCTTCGCGTACTTGAGGCGCTTTTGGAGAGAAGTTTCGTGCTTCATCTTCTCGCGCAGCTCAACCGACAGGCCATCGACTTCAATGCGCTTGAGAAGTTCCTTGATTGCTTCCGCGCCCATCATGGCCTTGAAGCCAGCGGGGCGGTATTGCTGATCGAGCTCGCGATACTTGACTTCGTCCTTGATTACCTCGCGCTCTTTTACCGGCGAGTCGCCGGGATCGACGACCACGTAGGCTTCGAAGTAAAGGATCGCCTCGAGATCGCGTAGGGAAATATCGAGGAGATGCCCGATGCGGCTGGGCAGTCCTTTGAAGAACCAAACGTGCGAACAGGGCGAGGCAAGTTCGATGTGGCCGAGGCGCTCGCGGCGCACCTTGGAAAGTGTGACTTCGACGCCGCACTTGTCGCAGATCACTCCGCGATGCTTCATGCGCTTATATTTGCCGCAGAGGCATTCCCAGTCGGTGACCGGGCCAAAGATGCGGGCGCAGAATAAGCCGTCGCGCTCGGGTTTAAAAGTGCGGTAGTTAATGGTTTCCGGCTTGGTCACTTCGCCATGGGACCAGCTGCGGATTTTTTCCGGGGATGCGAGGCTGATGCGAATGGCATCGAAATCAGCCACGGGATTTGCCATATCGAACGGGCTCGAACGAAACATGTTCCTCCGCTTTCCTACGGCTGTAACGCCGCCGTACGCGGCTCTCGATAACGGTCGCTAGTCGGTGGTCGTTCGTCGCCAGCGAAATCTCTAACCCGCTAGCTCAAGAGCGAAGATCGCGGGTTTATTCTTCGAAACCAAATCGGCTCGCTAGCTGCGAACGACCAACGGCTAGCGACCAAAGACTAATCTGCTGCAATGGCCATCGGCTTTTTCTCGCTGGCTTTGATCAGTTCGACATCGAGGCAGAGCGCCTGCAATTCGCGAATCAACACATTGAACGACTCGGGAACACCCGGCTCCATCGCGGCCTCGCCTTTGACGATGGCCTCGTAGATTTTGGTGCGCCCGTAGACGTCGTCTGATTTTGCAGTCAGCAATTCTTGCAGGATGAACGCCGCTCCATACGCTTCGAGAGCCCAGACTTCCATTTCTCCGAAACGCTGGCCTCCGAACTGCGCTTTGCCGCCCAGCGGCTGCTGGGTGATCAGCGAGTACGGACCGATGGAACGCGCGTGAATCTTGTCGTCCACCAGGTGCGACAGCTTCAACATGTAGATGTAGCCGACCGTGACCGGCTGTTCGAAAATCTCGCCCGTCATGCCGTCGCGTAAACTGGTCTTGCCCGATGTGGGCAGACCCGCGCTCGAAAGCAGCGCCTTGATTTCCGTTTCACGGGCGCCGTCGAAAACGGCCGAGCCCATGAACACGCCCTTCTTCAGTGTCGGGGCCAAGGCTTCTAGTTCATCTTCACTCATGTCGGCGATGGTGTCGGCCAGCACAGTGTCTTTGAACAACGCTTTTAAATCGCGGCGGATGGCATCGTTGCGAGTATTGTGCTTCAGCAGTTCCGAGATCTTCTTGCCCAGTTCAAAGCCCGCCCATCCGAGGTGGGTTTCGAGAATCTGCCCCACGTTCATGCGGCTGGGTACGCCGAGTGGATTCAAGACGATTTCGACGGGCGTTCCATCTTCGAGGTACGGCATGTCTTCCTCAGGTAGGATGCGCGCGATCACGCCTTTATTGCCGTGTCGGCCGGCCATCTTGTCGCCGACGCTCAGCTTGCGCTTCATGGCGATATAAACCTTGACGAGCTTGATTACGCCCGGCGGCAGTTCATCGCCCTTGGTCAACTTATCTTTCTTTTCGTTGACGATCTTTTTGAGCACGTCGATCTGACGCGAGGTCATTTCCTCGATCTCGTCGATCTGCTCGTTCACCCGCGGATCCTTGTCGGCATACTTGATGCGCTTCAGATTGCGCGTCGAAATGCGCTCGATGGTGTCGCGGTCGAGAATCGTGTCCTTGGTGAGCAAGCGTTTGTTGGTGCGCTCGTCGTGGAGGTCGGCTTGCACCTCCTTGCCGCCGAGCAGGCCTTCGAGACGCTTCAGACGCTCGTCCGTCAGAATGCGAATTTCATCCGACAGGTTCTTTTCGAGCTTGGCGATTTGATTTCCTTCAATCGCTTTGGCACGTTCGTCTTTTTCCTGGCCTTTGCGCGAGAAGATCTTCACGTCGACTACGATGCCTTCGATTCCGGGCGGGCAGTAGAGTGAAGCGTCACGGACATCGCCGGCCTTTTCGCCGAAGATTGCGCGCAAGAGTTTTTCTTCCGGCGTGAGTTGCGTTTCACCTTTCGGCGTAACTTTGCCGACGATGATGTCGCCTTGCTTGATGCCGGCGCCGATCCGGATCACGCCCGCCTCGTCCAGATTACGCAGTGTGGACTCGCTGACGTTCGGAATGTCGCGCGTTACTTCTTCGGGACCAAGCTTCGTGTCGCGGGCTTCGAGCTCGAATTCCTCGATGTGGACGGAGGTGTAGTAATCCTCCTTGACCATCTTCTCGGAAACGAGAATTGCGTCTTCGAAGTTGTAGCCGCGCCACGGCATGAAGGCAACGAGCACGTTGCGTCCGAGAGCCAACTCGCCGAAGTCAGTGCACGGGCCATCGGCGATTACCTGCCCCTTGACCACCCGCTGGCCTTTCTTCACGATCGGCTTCTGGTTGATGCAGGTGTTCTGGTTCGAGCGCTTGAATTTGGTGAGCTGATAAATATCGCTGCCCACTTCGCGCGAAAGCTGCATCGGATGATGCTCGCCTTCGACGCGCACGATGATGCGCTCGGAGTCAACAGAATCGATGATCCCGTTGCGCTTGGCCAGGATGACGGCGCCCGAGTCGCGCGCGGTGACGCCTTCCATGCCCGTTCCAACGATCGGAGCTTGAGCACGGAGCAACGGCACGGACTGGCGTTGCATGTTCGCGCCCATCAGCGCGCGGTTAGCGTCATCGTGCTCGAGGAACGGCACGAGCGATGCGGCCACGGAGACGAGTTGCTTGGGGCTGACGTCGACGTAGTCGACTTCGTCGCGATTCACCAGCACGAAGTTGCCCGCCTTGCGAGCGTTGACCAGCTCGCCGGCAATCTTTCCTTTGTCGTCAAGCTCGATGTTGGCCTGCGCGATGGTGTGCCGGTCTTCTTCCCACGCGGATAGATAGAAGGAGAATGGCTCGACCTCGACCGGCTTTTTGCGCCGCTCTTTGAGATCAACGTTCGTCTTGTCCATCTCGCTCTTCTCGACGTAATCGCCCACTTTGTGAGTGCTATCACCGGCATTCACGACGATGACGTAATCCACGACGCGCGCATTCTTCACTTTGCGGTAAGGCGACTCAATGAACCCGTAGTCGTTGATACGCGCAAAACAACTCAGCGACGAGATCAGTCCGATGTTTGGGCCTTCCGGCGTTTCAATCGGGCAGATACGGCCGTAGTGCGTTGGGTGAACGTCGCGCACTTCGAATCCAGCGCGTTCACGCGACAACCCGCCCGGCCCAAGGGCCGACAGACGGCGCTTGTGCGTGATTTCCGACAGCGGATTTGTTTGATCCATAAATTGCGACAGCTGCGACGATCCGAAGAATTCTCGGATCGCGGCCATTACTGGCTTGGCGTTGACCAGATCATGCGGCATGGCCGTCGACATTTCCTGGTAGACGGACATTTTTTCTTTGATCGCGCGTTCCATGCGGACCAAGCCGATGCGGAACTGGTTTTCGAGCAATTCGCCAACGGCTCGCACTCGGCGATTTCCGAGGTGATCGATGTCGTCGACCGCGCCGATATTCTTGCGCAGCTTGAGCAGGTATTTGATGGTGGCGTAAAAGTCGTTCGGATCAAGCGTGCGCTGCTCCAAGCTCGTCGCTTCCTGATTCTCAAAGAGCTTGATGTTGAACTTCAGCCGGCCTACGCGCGAAAAGTCATACTTGCGCGGATCGAAGAACATTCCCTGGAACAAGGCGGTGGCCGTGTCGAGCGTCGGCGGATCACCGGGGCGCAGCTTGCGATAAATTTCGATCAGAGCCTCCGAAGGGCTGGTGATCGAATCGCGGCGTAGAGTCTGGCTGATCACCGTGCCCACGTCGTCGCGCTCGGGGAAGAAGACGCTCAATTCGACCACACCCGATTCAAGAATTTTCGAAACTTTGTCGGCCGTGATTTCGGTGTTCGCCTCGAGTAGCACTTCGCCGGTGGTGGTGTCGACGATGTCGCTGGCCGCCCACGCGCCTTCGAGATCGGTCATATCGATTTCGATCTCGGTGATCTTCGCCTTCTGAATCTCCTTCAAAGTCGCAGCCGTGATCTTGCGGCCGGAGTGCGCCACTTCATCGCCCGACTTCGATTTGACGCTGTGCGCCAGCTTCATGCCGAGCAGGTTCGTCGGCTTCTCGCTGGCAGGATCGAGCGTCCAAAAGAGCTTTTTGTCGCGGACAACCAGACGGTCTGTCGTGTAGAAAGTCTTGAGAATATCTTCGCCGGAGCGCAGGCCGAGGGCGCGCAGGAAAATCGTCCCCAGAAATTTGCGCTTGCGATCGATGCGCACGTAGAGAACGTTCTTTTGGTCGTATTCGAATTCCACCCACGATCCGCGGTAAGGAATAATCTTCCCCAAGAAGTAAGTGCGGTTCGCGGCTGTCTCAAAGAAGACGCCAGGCGAACGGTGCAACTGGCTGACGATCACGCGCTCCGTACCATTAATAATGAAAGTGCCGTTCTGCGTCATCAACGGAACGTCGCCGAAGAAAACTTCCTGCTCCTTGATGTCGCGGATGGAGCGATTGCCGGCTTCATCTTTATCCCAAATGGTGAGCCGCATCGTGACCTTGAGCGGCGCGGAGTAGGTCATGCCGCGCTCTTCGCATTCCGCCACGTCGTACTTCAGTTGCAACCCAACCGGGTCGCCGCACTTGTTGCAGAAGTCGGGAGTGTTCGCGTTGTAGGTGCCGCACTTGTGGCACAGCACTTCGCCGGGATGAAACGGGTCAGTGATCACCGTTGATCCGCAGTTCTTACAAGTCGTCCGCAGATGGTGCAGACCTTTCAGGTGGCCGCACTTGCATTCCCAGTTGCCAATCGCGAAATCGACAAACTCGAGTTGCGAGACATTGCGGAAGTCAGTGATCGGAAACACCGATTGAAACACGGCCTGCAAGCCGCCGTCTTCGCGCTCGCTCGGCAGTTTATCCATCTGCAGGAAGCGGTCATAGGAGCGCTTCTGAACTTCGATCAAGTTCGGAATCTGGATGGTCGCGGGAATCTTGGAAAAATCGAAACGCTTGCGGTGAATATTGTGCTTTGGCATTCTAAGGAGCTCCTGCTTTCAGGCAGCCTGGGGCTGCGGTGTCAAGCGGAATGACGGCGCCAAAAAGCGGCGCCAAAATATTGCTACGGTTGACGAAAACGAGCGGTGTACGCGGAAAAAAGAGAGCGGCCCCCGCCAGGACAAGTTTGTCCGCGGGCGCCACGTGTGACGCTTACTCTTGAATAACTTTTTAAATTCCGTGCCAGTTCAAAAGGCCTGTTCCGTCCCGCCGCCCGCGGGACCGGCTGCCATACTTTTTCCAGCGACCCTTTTCCGTTACGCTTCCTGGGTGTATTTGGAGGATGCGGGTCACCGTCGCCTCGCAGTGAAGCCAGGATAAGCGATTGTTTAGTTAGATATTAACACCACTCATTAGGATTCAGCTAGTGTTCGGTCAAATAATTGCAAGTGGTGGCGATGGGCGGGCGTCCGAGCCCGCCGCCACCATCCCGAGCGCGAAAGACCTCTTCGCCCTGCCCAAACTATTTCACTTCGACGACTGCGCCCGCCTCGGTGAACTTCTTCTTGATGGTCTCGGCTTCGTCCTTCGAGACGCCCTCTTTAATACTCTTGGGGGCGCCGTCGACCAGGTCCTTCGCCTCTTTAAGGCCAAGGCTGGTGACCTCGCGTACGGCCTTGATTACATTGATCTTATTGGCCCCAACTTCTTTGAGCACGACGGTGAATTCGGTTTTCTCTTCCGCCGGAGCTGCTCCGCCAGCCGCCGCTCCGCCGCCGGCAACCATAACCGGGGCCGCGGCTGCCGCCGAAACGCCGAGACGCGATTCTAGTTTCTTGACCAAGTCCGCTGCTTCGAGCAGCGACAGGTTAACGATCGACTCTTCCAACTGCTGTAGATCCGCCATGTGAATCTCTCCGCTTTTATTTTAAGATTTGCGATTTCGCTAGCGCTGAGCCCGGTTTCCAGTGCGCCCAAGTCATCCATTCGAGCGCCAGACAACGCCCGAATTTCAAACCGCGCCACCCCTTGCTTGGCGATAACTAAATCTTTTTTCGAGCAGCGTTCCTGCCCGGAAAATTTTGTAATTCCGAAGCTTATGCTTCCTTGAACTTTTTCTGTTCGACACCCTGGCCGACGACCACCGCCAGGTTTCGCCCGACCGCATTCATCGCGGTGACGAGGCGCTGCGACGGCGCATTCAGCAGGAATAGAAGCTTGGAATAAAGCTCTTCCTTCGACGGCATGGTCGCCAGCGACTCGATTTCTTTTACGGAAATGACGCGCCCTTCGACGACGCCGGCCTTGAAGCTGAATTCCGGATTATCTTTTACGTATTTCGCGAGTGCCTTGGCCAGCGCGACCGGGTCGCCCTCGGTGTAGGCGATCGAGGTCACACCCTGAAGGTTCGTCAGCGCTTGTTCAACCTTTGTGCCTTTGCCAGCGCGTTCGGCCAACGTGTTTTTCACGACGCGATACTTCGCGCCGGTCGGACGCAGCGCCTTACGCAATTCGAAATCCTGCGTCACCGTCAGCTTGGAGTAGGTAGCGACAATCATGCTGGTCGCGCTCTTGAGTTCGCCACCGAGTTTTTCAACCTGCGAAACTTTTTTAGCCCTGGTAACCGCCATGTTCAATCCCTTTCAAAACTCAGGTAGGTACGGCCGCCCTCGGCCGTCCGGCCGGGCAATGCCCGGCGCTTCTTCGCGCTATGCCTTCGAGGCAACCTCGATTGGAGTTGTATCCAGCGAAATCCCAGGCCCCATACTCGAACTCAGGTAGCACGCCTTGATGTACTTGCCCTTGGCTACGGATGGCTTGGCCTTGATCACGCTGGAGATCAACGTGGTTGCATTTTCGATCAGCTTGTCGGGCGTAAACGAAATTTTCCCGACTGGCACGTGCACGAGCGCGGTCTTGTCGGTGCGAAACTCGACTTTGCCGGCTTTCACTTCCTGCACCGCCTTTGCGACGTCCATAGTGACCGTACCGGTTTTCGGATTGGGCATCAGTCCCTTCGGTCCGAGAACCTTACCCAGACGGCCGACCGACTTCATCATGTCGGGTGTGGCGATCAGCGCGTCGAAGTCGGTCCAATTCTCTTTGGTGATTTTCTCGACCATGTCTTCGCCGCCGACGAAATCCGCGCCTGCCGCTTCGGCCTCGCGAACTTTTTCGCCGCTCGCGATCACGAGAACTTTTTTCGACTTGCCGAGTCCGTGAGGAAGCACGACGGTGCCGCGCACCATCTGGTCGGCATGCTTGGGATCGACCCCCAGGCGCAATGTCACTTCCACGGTCTCATCAAACTTTGCGAACTTAACTTTCTGCAGAAGTGGAACGGCTTCCTGGAGAGTGTAAGGCCGCGGTTCAACCGCCTTGCGCGCCTTCTCGATATTCTTGCCTGACTTCTTCATGTTTTTCCTCGTCTCCCACCGCGCATCGCTGATTTGATGAGCCGTGGTGATGTTGACTTCAGCGCGGCTGACCGCGTCGCTTTCAAAACTCTTTGCCGGCGAGACGCCGACGCTACCCTACCACTTCGATGCCCATGGAACGGGCGGTGCCACGCACGCTCCTGATGGCGGCGTCGACGGATGCGGCGTTCAGATCGGGCATCTTTTGTTTCGCAATATCCTCGACTTGCTTCAGCGTCACCTTGCCGACTTTATCTTTATTAGGCGCGCCCGATCCCTTGGCGATGCCGGCCGCGCGCTTCAACAACACCGATGCCGGCGGCGTCTTGGTGATGAAGGTGAACGTGCGATCGCTGTACACCGTGATCACGACCGGAACAATCAGGCCTTCCAGTTCTTTTTGCGAGGTGCGAGCGTTGAATTGCTTGCAGAACTCCATGATATTGACTTGCGCCTGTCCGAGCGCCGGACCTACCGGAGGCGCCGGAGTAGCCTTACCCGCCGCAATCTGCAGCTTTACCGAACCTGTAGCTTTCTTTGCCATGATGCCTTTCCATACCTTGATGAACCGCAACGCCGAGTCTAGGATTTTTGGCTCAGCGCCTGGCAGCGCAATGAACGATTACGCGACCTTCTCCACTTGCCCAAATTCCAACTCCACCGGAGTCGAGCGGCCGAAGATCGTGACCATCACCTTCAAGGTTTCGCGGTCTTCATTTACGTCGTCGACCACGCCAGTGAAGGTTGCGAACGGCCCTTCGCCGATGCGCACCTGCTCGCCCTTTTCGAACTTGACCTTGAGCTTCGGCTTCTCGCGGCTGTCAGCGACTTTATAAACAATGTGGTTGACTTCTTCTTCCGACAGCGGAGTCGGCTGCTGGCCGGTGCCTACGAATCCCGTGACTCGCGGGGTCGATTTCACGACGTGCCAGACGTGGTCGTCCATGTCCATCTCTACCAGCACGTAGCCGGGATAGAACATGCGCTCCGACGTATACTTTTTGCCGCCGCGGACCTCGGTGACCGACTCAGTTGGAATCAGCACTTTGCCGATTTTGTCTTGCAATCCGAAAGCCTGTACGCGCGATTCAAGCGATTCGCGCACCTTACGCTCGAATCCCGAATAGGCGTGGATGATGTACCACTTCATATTCGGATTGCGCGCGGGTTCGCCGGCCACTGCTTCGGGCGATGGCGCCTGGGTGCCCTCAGGGGCGGCGCTCACCGCTGCGGCGCCTTCATTTTTGTCTTTGTTCGTATTCGAATCCGTATCCGGCATGCAATCGCTTCTTTCGCTCGCCGCCTAATGGCGCGAGAAGTAATGCAGCATTCTCTCCAGACTGTTGCTGATCGCCAGATCCACCAGCCAGAAGTAAAGCGCGAACAGGAATACGGTGATGATGACCACCGTCGTCGTTGCCTGGACTTCTTTGAGCGACGGAGACGTGACCTTCTTCATCTCCGTGCGCACGTCGCTGTAAAAAGACTTGATGCGTTCCGGCCAGGAGCGCAACGTGGTGGTGATTGCGTTTTGTTCTACCGCTGTCGCCATACCTTCCCGCTTTCCTCGACTACTGCTCGGGCCTCGACTTTGCCCTCGACTTATCCTTATAAGTCGATATAAGTTCTGGCAGGGGCGGAGGGATTCGAACCCCCAAGTTCGGTTTTGGAGACCGACAGTTTAACCGTTGAGCTTACGCCCCTAAAAACAGTTCT
>JGI12635J15846_10000327_pt1 | contig 39327 bp, 31 predicted proteins | sample BlaSpr_A8_OM2_M2_FD_15846 | JGI IMG/M metagenome (IMG submission 15846)
TGGGTTTGGTGCGTAAAGGCGGAAGCTCCGCTTCTGCACTAAAAAGTAGGAGCGGCCCGCCCGGCGCAGCGGGCGGGCCATACGAGAGAAAGCGGGGCCACCTGAAGGTGGCCGCTACAGAGGCAAGAAAAAACCGCACCCCTGGAAAACGGGGGTGCGGTTTGGAGAGAGTGCTGGACCGAAAATTTTATCGGGCGAGGCGGGGCGTGGGCTCGGGAGGGAGCGTGACGCCGGGAGCTTCGACGGGGCGGCCGCCGCGGGCTTGCGCAGCCTTGGTGACGGTTACGGGATCGGGGCGGCGGACGGGAATCGCGACGTTTTCACCTTCGCGGATGAAGTGAAGATGGTCGTCGGAGGGTTCCCAATCGATGCAGATCATGTCGCCGAGGCGAACCTGGTCGGTGGCGAGAAGATTGGCCATCGGGTAGACGACGTGGCGCTCGATGGAGCGCTTGAGATGGCGAGCGCCATAGCGCTGGTCGGTGCCTTCCTGCAAGAGGAAGTCGCGGCCCTGGGTGGTGACGCGGAAAAGGAATTGTCCCTTGGCCGTTTCGAGAACGCGCTGCTGAACCATGGCGAGTTCGATGTCCAGCACTTGCTCGAGTTGCTTGCGGTGGAGGGGATGGAAGACGACGATCTTGTCGAGACGGTTCATGAATTCGGGAGAAAATTTGCGACGCGCGGCTTCGATGGCGGTGCGCTGGACTTTTTCATCAAGATTGTCGGCTGGTATGTCGTCGGCCTTGATGAAGCCATAGCCTCCGCCCATGAGTTCGGTGATTTCGCCGCCCCCGAGGTTGGAGGTGAGGAAGATGACGGTCTGGGAGAGGTCCACGCGGCGGTTGTCGCCGAGGGTCAGGGTGGCCTTGTCCAACATGCCGAGGAGCAATTGCCAGAGGGCGTCGCTGGCCTTTTCGATTTCGTCGAAGAGCAGGAAAGAAAGTTTGAGCTTCTCGGAGTGCGAGGCGGCCAGGGCTTCCTGGGTGATCAAAGGATGAGTTTCGCGGTGGCCGAGATAGCCTGGGGGCGAACCGATGAGTTTGGCAATTTCGTGGGAGTGCTGGAATTCGGCGCAGTCAACCTTTATGACCAGGCGCGGATCGCCGAAGAGGATTTCCGCGGCGGCTTCGACGATGCGGGTCTTGCCGGAGCCGGTGGGACCCAGAAAGAGCAGATTGCCGACCGGGCGGCCGGGAGAGTTGAGGCCAGCGCAGAAGACCTGATAGAGGTCGACGAGCGCCTGAACGCCTTCTTCCTGGCCGACGATTCTGGCTCGAAGCGACTGGTGAAAATCGCGCGTATCGTTGCTGCGGATACTCGGGTCCAGTTGTTGCCTGGCTGCTGCTTTCATGGCGTCTTCCTCGAACGATGATGGCCCCTCGCCTCACCACTCTGGCTGCGAGAGCTGAGATTTGAAAATCTCAACCTTGCAGATAAGGTGGGAAGAGCATGGGGCGTGCCAATTCGAAGGGGAGGGTGTGGAATTCGAAAGAGCTGCAAGCTCAACGAGATAGGAGTGTTGCAGTTGTGGAAACCGTCTCACCTGGTGAGAAGGTGTGCCGAGAGTGTCCAATAATGAGAGGGATGAAACAGATTGTGTCATTGGGGGGTGACGGAAAGAGGCTGTGAGGGAGCGGGTTGGGATTAACCGATTGGGTAAGCAATGGGTTGGGAGGTGGGGCTGTGGGGGTAAAAGCGGGAGCGGTGCTCCCGCACTCCATAGAAGAGCGGCCCGTCCGCCTCGGCGGACGGGCCCTACAACGGAAAGAATTAGCGGTGGTCCTTTTTGCGGCCTTGGAGGGATTGACGGGCTACGGCGGGAGAGGCCGCGGGCATTGACGGAGGCGCGGACGCTTCGCCAGCAACGGCTTCGGCTGGGGCGTCTTTGGCTAGGCCGTCCTGGAGGGGAGCGGCGCCGGTGGCCAGGGTTTCCTCGGGGTTGTCCGGGGTGATGATGGCGCCTTCCTTTTCGCGGACGAAGGTGAGCTCGTTGTGAAGGCCGTCCCAATCGACGCGGACGAGATCGCCGAGATTGACCTGTTGAGTGGCGAGCAAATTGGCGAGCGGGTAGACGAGGAAGCGTTCAATAGCACGTTTCAGGTGGCGAGCGCCGTAACGCTGGTCGGTGCCTTCCTGGAGGAGGAAGTTGCGGCCGGAGTCGGTTACGCGGAAAAGGAATTTGTTGGTGGCGGTGTCGAGTACGCGCTTTTGGACGAGGCCGAGTTCGATGTCGAGGACGGTTTCGAGTTCGGCACGCTTGAGCTGACGGAAGACCACCATCTTGTCGAGGCGGTTCATGAACTCGGGCGAGAATTTGCGCCGGGCGGCTTCGACAGCGGTGCGCTCGACTTTCTGGTCGATATTGGTCTGGGGCTTGTCGCCGGACTTGATGAAACCGTAGCCACCGCCCATAAGATCGGTGATTTCGTTGGCACCGAGGTTGGAGGTCATGAAGATGACGGTTTGCGAGAGATCGACGCGGCGGTTGTCGCCGAGCGTGAGGGTGGCTTTATCGAGCATGCCGAGGAGGAGCTGCCAGAGGGCATCGCTGGCCTTCTCGATTTCGTCGAAGAGCAGGAAGGATAATTTGAGCTTGTCCGTGTGGTTCGCGGCCAGAGCTTCCTGTGTGATCAAGGGATGAGTTTCGCGGTGGCCGAGATAGCCCGGGGGCGAGCCAATGATCTTGGCAATTTCGTGAGAGTGCTGGAATTCGGCGCAGTCGATCTTGATGATGGCGCGGGGACTGCCGAAGAGAATTTCGGCCGCGGCTTCGACGATGCGGGTCTTGCCGGAGCCGGTGGGGCCGAGGAAGAGCAGATTGCCGACGGGGCGGCCGGGGGAGTTGAGTCCAGCGGTGAAGACCTGGAACAACTCGACGAGGGCTTGGACGCCGTCGTCCTGGCCGACGATTTTCGCGCGCAGTGCGTTTTGAAATTCAATGGTGTCCGCGCTGCGGATACTCGGATTCAGAGAAACATCGCCTGTCGCCATGACCGCCTCCCTAGCGTCCCCGGAAATCCGGGGGCACAGATCCAAACCGACCGCCTGTCCGGTGCATCCTCTTCAGTTGGTCTTTGGAACCGAACTGATCGAGTTTTACCTGGATGGTGGAGTGGAGAAGCCGCAACTGCAGAAGCAACTCTCGCGCCACCGCGGGCGATTCGGAAAGCCGAAGCATCTGGGGAAAAAGATCCGCCAGATCAAGATTGAGATTGCGGAGGGCCTGAACGAGTTTCTGGACGGCCGGGGATTGATGGTCAGCGAGATCGATCTGGTTGTCCAACTGTTCTCGGAGAGAGCGCCAGTTGAGATCGATGAAGGGATGCTTTTTGGAGACTGCCTTGACGACGTCGTCGGTGATGCGGGCGCGATCGCCGAGACGGGCGAGATGGAGTTGCCGCACTTTTCCGCCGCGGCGCACGTTGTGCACCAGATAGTAGGCGTTTCCTTTGCGACGGACAAAAGCCATGTTGCCCTCGAAAGTGCGACGAGAAGGTGGTTGAGGCCACTTCCCATGCGTAGTGTAAGGGAATTCCACTACACTTATCAAGGTTGGATGCGGCGTATGAGTAAAGGTTGCAAACCTCCAGGTTGGAAACATACTTGCGCAAGTTGGGGGAAAAGCTGCATCGGATTTTTCGCTGCGTTTCATCGAACTTTCCTCTACGCGCGGCATCCCTTGTTTTGTACCTTGCCATACACCTTGTTTAACACCGGCGGCGGGGAAAGGTCGCTTGCGTGGCGAGGGATTCCCCTTTACCATCTTTTTCCACTATGAGCTGGGATCCGGTTTACAAGCTGGTGAAACAAATTCCGCGCGGCCGGGTTATTACCTATGGGGCGCTTGCCAAGGCATTGCATTTACGCGGCGGGGCGAGGACCGCGGGCAGAGCTTTGGCGGCGACCCCTTCTGGAAAAGGGATTCCGTGGCATCGCGTGGTGGGCGAGCGCGGGAAATTGCTGATTCCGGAGCCGTATGCCTCCCTGCAGAGAAAACTCCTGGAAAGCGAAGGCGTGAAGATCGTGGAGTTTCGGGTGGATTTTGCGAAGCATGGGTGGGAGGCGAAGGGCGCAGCGAACAAGGCGAAGAAGAGCCCTCGCAAGAAGAAGCCTCGCTAGAGTAAATTCCCTATAATTTGAAGTTGAGGTCCTTCGGGGCGCCTGCCTGCGGCAGGCAGGCAAACAGCGCGCCCCTCCCTCTTCCGGCGGGCAGGCAGGATGACAATTTCGCGCTTGGATTTGAGATATCGGGAGAAATTGGTGTGTGCGGGAAATGCGGGTTAGAGAGATGCGGGGAGCTGCGGTAAGATAGAAGTTTCCGGATGATGGCGAATCCCATTCTGCAGGTTGAGAACCTTGTGAAGCGCTACGGCGACGTGGAAGCCGTGCGCGGCGTTAGCTTTTCCGTGGAAGAGGGCGAAGTGTTCGGACTGCTGGGGCCGAACGGAGCGGGAAAGACAAGCACGGTGGAAGTGATGGAAGGGTTGCGCGTGCCGGATGGCGGGCGCATTTCGGTTTGCGGGATTGACCCGCAGAAAAATCCTACTGAGCTGAAGAATGAGATTGGGGCGACGCTGCAGTCCACTTCCCTGCCGGATAAATTGCGGGTGGGCGAGGCGCTGCGGTTGTTTGCGGGCTTTTACAAACGGACGAGGAACGCGGACGACCTGCTGAGGCGGTTCGGGCTGGAAGAAAAGCGCAATGCGTTTTACAACCAGCTTTCGGGCGGGCAGAAGCAGCGGCTGGCGTTGGCGATGGCGTTGGTGAACGATCCGCGGGTGCTTTTTTTGGACGAGCCGACGGCGGGGCTGGACCCGCAAGTGCGGCGGGAGATTTACGACATCATTGCGGAATTGAAGCGCGAAAAGAAAACCATCTTGTTGACCACGCACTATATCGAAGAGGCGGAAAAGCTGTGCGATCGCGTGGCGATTGTGGACCATGGGAAAGTGATCGCGACGGGGACGCCGCGGGAATTGAAGGAGCGTTCGGGGAACACGACGCGGATTGAGGTGCGGCTGGCGAAGCCGGCGTCGAATGGCGTGTTGAAGAACCTGGATGGCGTGGTGGACGCGCGGCAACTGGACGATGTTTATGTGCTGCACTGCCAGAAGACGGCGCCGGCAATTGTGGCGCTGGTGAAACATCTGGAGGCGGAGAACAACGAACTGGTGAGCCTGGAGATTGCGACGCCTTCCCTGGAAGACGTGTTCATCGAAATGACGGGGCGGAGGCTACGGGATTGAAGACGATTCTGACGCTGGCGGCGATGCGCATCCGGATTACGCTGCGGAACAAGGCGTTTCTGTTTTTCAGCCTGGTGATGCCGATGGCGTTTTTCTTTTTGTACTGCGGCGTTTTGGCCAAGGGGGAAATTCCTAAGGTCAGGTACCTCCTGGGTCCGGTGATTGCGATGTCGGTGATGGGAACGTTTTGGGGATTGAGCGCGCAGATTGTGACCTGGCGGGAGCAAGGAATTTTGCGGAGGTTCCGGCTGGCGCCGATTCCGGCGAGCAGCATGATCGGGTCGAGCGTTTTAGCAAACATGCTGCTGATTCTGCCGACGGTGGTGCTGGAATTGGCGCTGGCGCGGTTTGTTTATCATCTGAAGGATTTTGGGAACCTTGGCGGCATTATTTTTATGTCCTTGATCGGGATCGGGGCGTTCGCTTCGCTGGGGCTGATCGTGGCCAGCGTGACGAACACGATGCAGGAGACGCAGATCATCAATCAACTGCTGTGGTTCGCGCTGATTTTTCTGTCGGGCGCAACGGTGCCACTTCCCGTCCTGCCGCACGCGGCGCAGCGCGTGGCGCTGTTTCTTCCAGCGACCTATCTGGTGAACGCCTTGCAGCAGGCGATGGTTCACAAAGCATCGTTGTTTTCGCTGCGCGCGGACATTGGTTCGCTGCTCGCCTGGGCGATTCTGGCGTTTACGATATCTTCCCTGCTCTTCCGGTGGGAGCCGGAAGCGAAATTGCCGCGAAATGCGAAGCTGTGGGCGGCGACTACGGTACTGCCGTTCGTGTTGCTGGGGGTTTGGGAGAATTACAATGGGAAGTTGTTGAAGGATGCAGCGGCGATGATGGAGGAGAGGCCGGTGGAGAAGGCGCCGGCGGCGAATTCAGCGCCAGCAGACACTAATCCTTAACGAAGACCTCCACCAGACTCGGAGAGTCGTGATTTATTAATGGCAAGGGGGCGATTTTGGTTACTTTGGTCCTAGCGCTTACCCCGTAAAAGCGGAAGCAGAGCTGCCGCACTCCAAAGGTTCCAAATTGGCCGAGTTTGGGTGTAGCCACTTTGGTTGAAATCGTTGACGCTTGGGGGATGCTCTTTTATTCTGAAAGTGCAAGGCGGCACGCGACTACACCGAGGGAGACCTGGACATGCCTGTACAAAAAACCGAGAAAATCTGGCACAACGGAAAATTCATTGCGTGGGATGACGCGAAGCTGCACGTGCTTTCCCACGTTGTGAGTTACGGCTCGGGCGTGTTTGAAGGGATCCGGTGCTATGAGACGCCGCAGGGCCCGGCGATATTCCGGTTGCGCGAACACATGCAGCGGCTGATCAATTCGGGGCGGATTTATCGTATGGAGCTTCCCTATTCGGTGGATGAGTTCAGCAGCGTGGCTTGCGAACTGGTGCGGCTGAACAAGATGGGCGCGTGCTACGTGAAACCAATCGTGTTGCGCGGTTATGGCGAAGTGGGCGTGAATCCGCTGAGTTCGCCGATTGAAGTTTACATGGCTTGCTGGAGCTGGGGATCGTACCTGGGACCGGAAGCGCTTTCGAAGGGCGTGGATGTTTGCGTGAGTTCGTGGACGCGGATCGCGCCGAACACGCTGCCGGCGATGTCGAAGGCGGCGGCGAATTACATGAATTCGCAGCTCATCCGCATGGAGGCGTCGCTGAACGGATTTGCCGAGGGTATCGCGCTGGATGCGGGCGGACACGTCAGCGAAGGCTCCGGGATGAATATTTTCCTGGTGCACGACGGGACACTGTATACGCCGCCGCTGGCGACGAGCATCCTGCCGGGGATTACGCGCGACGCGGTGATGAAGATTGCGGCCGATATGAATATTCCGGCAAAGGAATCAGCGATCCCGCGCGAGATGCTGTATATCGCGGATGAGGTGTTTTTTGTGGGCACGGCGGTGGAAGTGACGCCGATCCGCTCTGTGGACAAGATTGTGGTCGGGAAGGGATCGGTGGGAGGGGTTACGCGGGCGATCCAGCAGGAATTTTTCGCGCTGACCAGCGGGAAGAAGGCGGACCGGCATGGGTGGTTGACGCCGGTGAATGCGCCAGTGGCGGCGGGAAGATAGAGGCGCGTCATCAGTAATCGGTAATCAGTAATCGGCAAGATGGATAGCAGATAACAGATAGCAGCGATTAGAAAGCAAGAGGAACTTGACTATCTGCTACCTGCGAACACATTTCTGATTGTTCAGCCATTGCTGAATACACTTCAAAGTTTCTGATCCCTATTATCCTGCTGCTTCACTTCGCGGGTAGCGCGTGCCTGCGTTTCCAGATAAAATCCGATGCGTCGCGTTGCGATTGAGTAGTTGCCGGGAGGCCGCTGGATGTACAACCTGAGTCAAAAATTGACCGCGGAGTTTATTGGGACGTTTGCGCTGATTTTCTTCGGGGGGGGCGCGGTTTGCGTGGATATGCAGTTGCGGACGAACGCCACGGGTGGAATTGGCCTGCTGGCGATCGCGCTGGCGCACGGGCTGGCGATTGCGATCATGGTTTCGGCGCTGGGACATATTTCGGGAGGGCATTTCAACCCGGCGGTGACGATTGGATTTTGGGTGACGAAGAAGCTGTCGACGCTGGACACATTGTTTTACTGGCTGGCACAGCTTGCGGGCGCGGCGGCGGCGGCGTTTTTGCTGCGCGCAGTGATACCGGAGGAAGTGTGGCGCAGCGTGGCGCTGGGCACGCCGGAATTGATGCGGGATTTTCCGAGTTGGGCGGGACTGGCGCTGGAAGCGACGACGACATTCTTCCTGGTGTTTGTGTTTTTCGGGACGGCCGTGGATGAGCGCGGCGCGTTTCGGGCGATTGCGGGTTTTGGGATTGGATTGACGTATGTTCTGGGGATTTTGGTGGCGGGACCGTACACCGGCGGGGCGTTGAATCCGGCGCGGGCGTTTGGGCCGGCGCTGGCTGCGCATCATTGGCTGAACCAGTTGATTTATTGGGTGGGGCCGCTGGGCGGGGGATTTTTGGCGGGGTTGGTTTATGATTCATTGTTTTTGAAGCCCAGTGAGGTTTGATTTGTGAGCGGAATGGCGGATTAGGAAAAGGCAAACCCAAGAGCACAGCCAGGAATGGCTGTGCCACAAATGCAAGAGGGCGACGTAAAGCCGCCCATACACCGAGACGACCTGTACATCGGACTAGGTAACTAAGGCGCAACTATGGATTGCGGGTTGCTTGTTGGGGCCAGTTGCGGGTGCTACGTTCAGAGAGGAATTGCATCTCTGCGGGGTGTCTGCACATGGCTCTGAGCATTGACGACCTGTTGCGTCGGGCGGTTGAGAACAAATCATCGGACTTGCACCTGAAAGTTGGAAACCACCCCTATTTGCGCGTGGACGGGTTGCTTGCGCCGATGAGCGATGTGCCGCGCATTACGCCGGAAGAGATGCTGTCGATGGCGTTCAGCATGATGACCAACCGGCAGAAGCAGAAATTCAAGGAAACGGCCGAGTTGGATATGGCGTATGGCGTTGCGGGCCTGGGCCGGTTTCGCGTGAACGTGTTTCAGCAACGCGGCAATGTGGGAATGGTGCTGCGCGTTATTCCGACCAAGATTCGAACTGTCGAAGAGCTGAATTTGCCTTCGGTGATCAGCAAGATTTGTGAAGAGCAGCGCGGGCTGGTGCTGGTGACGGGGACGACGGGTTCCGGCAAGTCCACGACGCTGGCGGCGATGATCGACCGGATCAACGCGGATCGCGCGGACCACATCATCACGATTGAAGACCCGATCGAATTCCTGCACCGCGACAAGCGGAGTTTTATTAACCAACGCGAAGTGGAAGTGGACACGGCGAACTTTTCGTCGGCGTTGCGCGCCGGGTTGCGCCAGGACCCGGACGTGATTCTGGTCGGCGAAATGCGCGACCTGGAAACGATTTCGACCGCACTGCTGGCCGCGGAAACGGGCCACATGGTTTTCTCGACGTTGCACACCCTGGATGCGACGGAAACGATTCAGCGTATTATCGCGGTGTTTCCGCCGCCGGAGCAGAAGCAGATCCGGCTGCAGATGGCGGCGACGTTGAAAGCCGTCGTTTCGCAAAGACTGGTGCGCAGGGCGGATGATAAAGGGCGCGTGCCGGCGGTGGAAGTGATGATTGCGACGGCGTACATCAAGGATTGCATTATTAATGCGGACAAGACGCGGCTGATTCATGACGCGATTGCGGCTGGCACTTCGCAATATGGGATGCAGACGTTTGACCAGTCGCTGTTTGATTTGTATACCAAGGAATTGATCACCCTCGACGAAGCTCTTTCGCGGGCTTCGAACGCCGACGAGTTCAAGCTGCGCATTCAGGGGATTCGATCGGCTGCGGATGCGGCGCGCGAGGAAATGGCGTCGCAGATGGCGGATTTCGAGCGGTTCTCGCGGAAGTAAATTCACCAAATTTCAATTAATTGTTCAGCGCACGGGGTCGTGCGGACTCACGGGCTGCAGTTATGCTCCGCCTTCGTGGATTAGTTTTCGTGCGAACACATTACAGCGTAAAAGCGGGAGCTTCGCTCCCGCACTCAAAAGGGGCGCGATCTTTACTCCGCTGATTGTTTGCTCCATGCTCTGACGTATGTTTGGGAAACCTCGACAACTGGAGACGGAAGCGGCGGTGTACGACGCGGCGATCAAGATATTGATGCGGCGGGCGCACTCGGTGCACGAGATGAAGAAGGCGCTGGCGCGGCGGTGCGAGGACGACAAGATTGTGCGGGGCGTGGTGGAGCGGCTGAAACGGGAGAACCTGCTAGACGATGCGCGGTATGCGAAGCAGTTCACGAGGCTGAGGACGGAATCGCGGAAGCAGGGGGAGTTTCGGATTGCGCGGGACCTGCGGGCGCGTGGGATACCGGACCGGCACATTGAGACGGCGATCAAGGATGCGGCGGCGGGGTCGGATCCAGCGGCGATTATCCGGCAGAGGATTGAGAGGAAGTTGCGGTTGTTTCGCGGGGAGATTGATGAGCGGAAGATGGCGTCGTTGTACAGGTCGTTGATTGGGGCGGGGTTTCCGTCGGATTTGATACGAAAGGAATTGCACCGGATTACGCACGAAGAGATTCCGGAGGTCGATGGGGAGAAGCAGGACGGAGAGTAGCAGCATTGGCGCGAATGCGGAAGTTGGGTAGTGAAGATGATTTCGTAAAAGCGGTAGCAGAGCTACCGCACTCCAAAAAGACAACGGCGCGATTCCCACTTGCGCCAGGCAGTGGGCGGACGTTACAAGAGTAAGAAAACCCAAGAGCGCACACGCAAATACGGCGTATAGGGCACCCGGTAAGAAAAACCAAAGAGCACAGGCAGGAGTGCCTGTGCCACAGTGTTGAATTCCAATTACCGGAGGTGGCCGGTCTAAAGACCAGCCACTACATATGCGATAATCGGGCGTTGAGTTGGATGACGGAGACGAGGTAGACGTGACGGCGAGTGGCGAGAAGAAGATGACGGGGAACGAGATTCGCGAGAAATTCCTGCAATTTTTCGAGAGCAAGGGGCACCGGCGCGTGCGGTCGTCTTCGCTGGTGCCGCATGGGGACCCGACGCTGCTGTTTACGAACGCGGGGATGAACCAGTTCAAGGACGTGTTTCTGGGCCTCGAAAAGAGGGAGTATTCGCGGGCAACGACGGCGCAGAAGTGCGTGCGGGCGGGTGGGAAGCACAACGATTTGGAGAATGTGGGATTCACGAAGCGGCATCATACATTTTTTGAAATGCTGGGAAATTTTTCGTTTGGGGACTATTTCAAGAAGGATGCAGTGGCGTTTGCGTGGGAGCTGGTTACTTCGGCGGAGTGGTATGGGATTCCTAAGGAAAAGTTGTATGTGACTGTTTTTGGTGGCGCGGAAGTGGCGCCGGGGAATTCGCTGGGCGTGGATGAAGAGGCGAAGAAATTTTGGCTGGAACAGAAGGTGCCGGCTGAGCGGATTTTTGCAGTTCCCGGGCTGAAAGATAATTTCTGGGCCATGGGCGATACAGGGCCTTGTGGGCCTTGCAGCGAGATTTTCTACGACATGGGGCCGGCAGCGTCGGAAGAAGGCCATGCGGACTGCGCGTTTCCCTGCGATTGCGGGCGATATGTGGAGATCTGGAATCTGGTGTTCATGCAGTTCAACCGCGATGCAAGCAGGACGCTGACCCCGCTGCCGAAGCCATGTGTGGATACAGGGATGGGGCTGGAGCGGGTTGCGGCTGTTTTGCAGGGAGTGATTTCGAATTACGACACGGATTTGTTTGTGCCGCTGCTGGATCGGGCGGCGGAATTGATTGGCGTCGACGAAATGAGAGAACTGGCGGTGGAGGAACAGAGGCGTTCGGCGGCATCGCTGCGGGTGATTGCGGATCATGCGCGAGCGACGACGTTTCTGATTACCGATGGCGTGCTGCCTTCGAATGAGGGCCGCGGATATGTGCTGCGGAAGATTATGCGGCGCGCGATCCGGCACGGCCGCTTGCTCGGAGCGAACAAGCCATTTTTGTTTGAGATGGTGCAGACGGTGCGGCAACTGATGGGCGGCGCGTACCCGGAATTACTGGATGCTAGCGCGTCGCGAGTGCCGGAGATTGTGCTCGCGGAAGAAAAACGGTTCGCGCACACGCTGGAGATTGGCCTCAAGAGACTAGAAGAAGATCTACAAAAATGTCTCTTCAACTTCAAGCTACCACACGCTGCTTCCCAGGACATTGCTACGGGAGCCGATCTTCATTTTAGTCCTGAAGAGAAGAAGCAACTCGACGTTGCAGTCTCCCGTGGCCCGATCTACCCTGGCGAAATTGCTTTCCGTCTTTACGATACCTACGGTTTACCCAAGGACTTCATCATAGATGCGGCTCGCGACCTGGGCGTGAGCTTCGATGAGGATGGTTTTGAGAAGGCGATGCACGAGCAGAGGACGCGGGCGCGGGCTTCGTGGAAGGGCGGGGCTGGGAAGGAGGCGGCGAATCCGGCGTTTGCGAAATTGGGGGAGACGTTTAAGACCGAGCCGGATTTTTATCATGCGACTTGCGCGAAAGATGCTCGGATTGAGGCGATTGTCACTAAGACTGGGCCAGCGAAAGAGTTGAAGGCGGGAGAATCGGGCGAGGTGGTGCTGGACCGCACGGTGATTTACGCCGAATCGGGCGGGCAGATGGCGGATACGGGGAAATTCTATGATGCGTCGGAGTCGCAGGTGCTGGCGGAGGTGAGCGGGGCGTTTTATCCGGTGGCGGGGCTGGTGGCGCACCGGGTTACGGCGAAAGAGACTTTGCGGGTGGGCGACCGGGTTACCGTGATTGCGGATGCGGAGCGGCGGGCGCGGATCATGCGGAACCATACGGGGACGCACCTGGTGAACGCGGCGCTGCGAAATATTCTGGGGACGCACGTGAAGCAGTCCGGCTCGCTGAACGCGCCGGAGCGGCTGCGGTTTGACTTCACGCATTTTGCGCCGGTGGATCAGGAGGAGTTGCGCGACATCGAGCAGCAGGTTAACGACGAGATACGGCTGAATACATGCGTGGAAACGGGAGTGATGTCGCTGGAAGAGGCACTGAATTCCGGGGCGCTAGCTTTTTTCGGGGACAAGTATCCGGAGAGCAACGTGCGGGTGGTGACGATTCCCGATTCGCGTTCGCCGCGGGGTTTTTATTCGAAGGAGCTTTGCGGGGGGACGCACGTGAAGCGCGCGGGCGATATCGGCGTGCTGAAGATCGTGAGCGAGGAATCTGTGGCGGCGGGAGTGCGGCGGATCGAGGCCGTGACGGGAATCGGCGCGCTGGAGCATTACCAGCGTCAGGCGCAGACGCTGCGGGAGGTTGCCACGCGGCTGAACGTGGGCGAGGATGACGTGCTCGCGACTGTGGAAAAACTCACCAACACGGCGCGGCAGTTGGAGAAGGAATTAGAGGCGCAGAAGCGCAGAGGGGCGCTGAACCAGGTGGACGAACTGTTTGGGCAGGCGCAGACGATCAAAGGCGTGAAGGTGATCGTGGGGGAGGTGGCCAACGTGGACCGGGAGGGTCTGAGGCAGCTTGTGGACACTTTGAGGCAGAAGCTGGGGTCGGGTGTGGTGGCGCTAGGGATGCCCGATGACGGGAAAGTGACCCTGATCGCCGGTGTGACCAAGGACCTGACCGCTAAAGTCCATGCTGGCAAGCTGATACAGGCGCTGGCGAAGCAGGTGGGGGGCTCCGGAGGCGGAAGGCCGGATTTGGCCGAGGCTGGCGGAAAAGACACATCGGCCCTAAAAAGTGCCTTGCAGAGTGTCCCCGGCCTGCTGGAACCCCTGCTATAATAGCAGGTAGCGTCAGAAGCGTTGCCTCGCAAGTGCAGCATTCGGCTATACTTGTTAGAAGGCCAGAGCTTCGCAAGTGCAACACGCGGCGGCTCATGGCCCGATCCGAGTCAACAAGCTCCGCGCAACGGGTTTTACTACCTATGCCTTCCCCAAGGCGCATGAACGACCTACAAACTCCCAAGAACGTGAGGAATGTCCTGGTGCTTTCATTGGTATTCAGCGGAGTGTTGGGCGCTCCCCGGCCCGCACAGGCACAGATAACCAGCGAGACGGCGACGGATGGGCGGCGCCTGTTCGTGAATGCGGAGCCTCGGGTGATTGCGAAGCTCTCGGCACGGAAGCCGGCGAGCCAGTCGATTTATCTGCAGAGCGAGATTTCGTTCACCGGGACGGACCGGCCGGCAATGTTCCTGGATCGCGATGGAGCGGAGAAACTGGTGCGGGAAGCGGCGGAACGCCACAAGGTGGACCCGGCACTGGTGCGCGCGGTGATTGAGACGGAGTCGAACTGGAATCCGGCCGCAAGATCGCACAAGGGTGCGATGGGATTGATGCAGTTGATTCCGACGACGGCGATGCGGTTCGGAGTGAATGACGCGTACAATCCCAGGCAGAACGTGGATGCGGGTGTGAAGTACTTGAAGACATTGCTGGAACGGTATCGCGGCAATCTGGATCTGGCGCTGGCGGCGTACAATGCGGGAGAGGGTGCCGTGGATCGCGCGCACGGCATTCCGGCGTTCCGAGAGACGCAGAGTTACGTGCGGAAGGTGCAGGACGCCTATTACCGGCCCGGATCGGGACGCATGGATGAGGCGTACACGCGGTCGAGCCGGATACATAGGCAGGTGGATGAGAACGGGCGGATCATTTTTACGAACGAATGAAAGCGCGCATCAAAGTTTGATAGTTGGGGTTAGTAGTAGAGAGAAGTCGGGCCTAGTTGGGGGAATACTGGGGAAGTATGGGTAAGGGGCGGAAAAATATCCACAGGAGTTTCGCCGGCGTTTCGCTGGGTATTGTGCTGCTGGCGGCCTGCGTAATTCCCTGCCCTGCAACGGCCGCGAACACGAACACTCCTGCGAAGCGCGAAGCGGCGAGTTCGCAATTTGCGCGGGCGCAGGAGATGCGCGCGGCGCTGAACGAAAAGGCCCAGGAAAAACGGACACTGGCGGACTACAGGAGAGTGGTCAACACTTACCAGCGCGTTTATCTGATTACACCTCATGCCATGGAAGTGCCCGATGCAATGGTGGCCGTGGGCGAACTGAACACGGAAATGGGCGACCGGTTTGGGCGCAGCTACTATCAAGCGGCGGCGGAAGCATACCAATTTTTGATTCGCGAATATCCGACCAGCAAATTTGTGCAGGATGCGATGCTGCGGATGGCCCAGTTGCAGAAGGATCAGTTGGGGGAGCCGGCGGCGGCGACAAAGACGTATCAGGATTTCCAGAAGAAGTATCCGCGATCGGCGCACAAACGAGAAGTGCAGGAAGCGCTGGCGGAGTTGGCGCTATTGAGGAATGCGGAGAGCGGTAACCTGGAGGCAAAGGCCACGCAACCGAATCCCTCGCCTGGGGTTTCACCCGGTAGAACGGCGAAGGAAGAAAATTTGCAGCCTGTGGCGCGGGGCGCGGGCAACACCAGCGGGGGCGAAAAGCCGAAGTCGGTGGGAGTGCCGAGCATTCAACACATCCGGTGCACATTGACGCCGGATGGGACGGAAGTGGTGATCGATCTCGAGGATGCGGTGCAGTACGTGTCGGGGCGCATCGCGAATCCGGACCGGATTTATTTTGATTTGCACGCGGCGCGGCTGTCGCCGGCGCTGGTGAGAAATAAGATTCGCGTGAGCGGCGAGCTGTTGACCCAGGTACGCGTGGCACAAAATCAGGGCGGCGTGGTTCGCGTGGTACTGAATGTGAACGGCGTGAGAGATTATGCGGCTTCGCTGATGCACAAGCCTTCGCGGCTGGTGATTGAACTTTACGGAACGGGCGGTGCGCACGGTGGCGCGGTACAATCGGCGAAGAGTTCGCCGACTACTTCGAAGGATTCGACTAACGAAAAAATGGAGAAGGTGCTTGATGCGGAAACGGTCACCTCGAACAAAATGCCGGCATACAACACTCCGCAGCCCGCGGGGCCAGTTGAGGAATCGGCGCCTGCACTTGTGACGACGAGGCCCATCCCTTCGCCGGTCAAGATGTTGAATACGAGAAACGCCAAGACGGGCGCGGGCTCGAAGCCGGATCTGGTGCAGCCGCCGGTGATGCCGGTGCCAACACGCGATGGGCAGTCTACGTTGACGCGCGCACTGGGACTGAAGATTGGCCGCATTGTGATTGACGCGGGGCATGGGGGACATGACACTGGGACGATCGGACCAACAGGGCTGATGGAAAAAGATCTTTGCCTGGATGTGGCACTGCGGCTTGGGAAAATCATCCAACAGAAATTGCCGGGTGCGGATATTGTGTTCACGCGGGCGGACGACACGTTTATTCCGCTGGAAGATCGCACACGGATCGCCAATGAGGCGAAGGCCGACTTGTTCCTTTCCATTCATGCAAATTCGAGCCCGGATCATGGGGCACGGGGCATTGAGACGTACTACCTGAACATGAAGGGTTCGCCCGAAGCGATGGCGGTGGCGGCGCGAGAGAACGCGGTTTCGCAAGAAGGCATCCACGACCTGGAAGAAGTGGTGAAGAAGATCGCGCGCACGGAGAAGATTAACGAATCGCGCGAGCTTGCCGAAGACGTGCAGGATTCCCTTTCGAAGCGGATACAAAAGACCACAAAGCCGGTGAAGAACCGCGGGGTGCGTAAGGCGCCGTTTGTGGTGCTGATTGGGGCGGATATGCCGTCGATCCTGACGGAGATATCGTTCCTGAGCAATCCGGCGGATGAGCAGTTGCTGAAGAAGCCGGAATACCGGCAGCGGATGGCGGAAGGGCTGTACCAGGGAGTTTCGGACTACCTGCAGAGCCTGAACAGCATGGCGGTTAACGGAACAGCGAAGCCCGGACGGCCTGCTCCGGTGGCGGCTGTGGAGCAATCAAGGAACCAACAATAAGTCTCCGACGTCTAATATACTGACAGGTATGTATCGAACCATTCTTGGCTGCATGCTGGCCGGTGCACTTTGCGCTTTGGGCGTTGCTGCGGACGCTCCCCTTCTCCCCAATCAATTCGGACCATGGCAGGCGGAGGCGACCGCGAAGACGCTGCAGGTGCGGGAATTGGGATCGGGATGGGCGAAGTGGCCCAACGGTGAACGTGTGCTGGCGGAAGCGGGACTCAGCAAGATTGAACAGCGGGCGTATAGCAATGGAGCAGAAGAAATTACGCTGCGGGCGTTTGTGTTGCGCGATCCGAGCAGCGCGTTTGAGGTGTACACGTTTTTGCTGGCGCCTGGGATGAAGGATTCCGGGCTGGGCGGGGATTCCGCGGGAGGCGAGCATGACGCGCGCTTCCTGGTGGGGAACATTGTTGTTCAGGCGGAGATTTCACCTAAAGCGAAGGCCGAGGGGCTGCGGGAACTGCTGACGGCGGTGCAGGCGAAGGCGGATCCGACTCCGCTGCCGCCGGTGAAGAACTATCTGCCGGAGCACTGGCGCACGTTCGGTTCGGAGAAATACGCGCTGGGGCCGGAGGGATTTCGCGCGGCGATGAGTTCGCTGGGGCAAGAAGCCTCGAAGGGCCTGACCGACGCGGTCGGTTTTCAGAATGGCGCGGAGGCTATGCTGGCCAGTTATCGAGGCGAGCATGGGAGCGGGGTGCTGGTGCTGCTTGACTACCCGACGCCGCAACTTGCGGAGCAGCATTTGCACCACCTGGAGCAGGCGTTGCCCGAGGCGCTGAAGCGCGCGGGAGTGACGGTGGAACGCAAAGCTTCCCTGCTGTCACTGGTGTTTGCGGCGACGTCTGCGCAGCATGCACAGGCGATACGGGATGCGGTGAACTACGAAACGCAAGTGACCTGGAATGAGCGGGGACAAAAAGCGACGGACCCGCCGATCATGCTGGTCATGTACAAGATTTTTCTGTTTACGGGATTGTTCCTGGGGGTTGCGACAGGCGTTGGGATTGCGTTTGGCGGGTTTCGAGTGATTATCAAGAGATTGTTCCCTGGCAAGGTGTTTGACCGGCCGGAGGATATCGAGGTTTTACAGTTGGGGCTTTCGGGGAAGAAGATTGATCCGACGGATATGTATTAGGGCATTTGCTTGAGTTGAAAACGGCCCACCTCCCTATAGGAAAAGGCAAACCCAAGAGCACAGCCATTCCTGTGCCACAACGGCCAGCTTCGGAAGGCGGCCGCTACAAAGGCAAGAGGGAGGGGCGAGCCCCTCCCCTACAAAGGATTGCGGGGCCACTCGAAAGTGGCCGGTACAAAGGCAGGCGAATTTGAAGAACACAGGCTGACGCCTGTGCTACTGGGGGCCGGGGACGTGGGGCGGGATGCGCTCGAGGAAGCCGCGCTGGTGCCAGTAGGGATAGGTGGGAACGAAATCGCTGGCGGCGTCGAGTTTGGCTACTTGTTCGGGGGTTAGTTTCCAGCCGGCGGCGGCGAGATTCTGGCTGAGTTGGTCTTCGTTGCGCGCGCCAAGGATGACGCTGGAGACTGTGGGGCGGCGCAGGAGCCAGTTGAGGGCGATTTGCGGGACGCTCTTGCCGGTTTCCTTGGCGATGGCGTCGATGGCGTCCACTACTTTGTAGACGTACTCATCGGGGACTGGCGGGCCGGCATCGGAAGTTTTGTGGAGACGACTTTGCTCGGGGAGCGGGTGGCGGCGGATTTTTCCGGTGAGGCGGCCCCAACCGAGCGGGCTCCAGACGAGGGCGCCGACTTTTTGATCGATGGCGAGAGGCAAGAGCTCCAGTTCGTAATCGCGGCCGACGAGGGAATAGTAGACCTGGTGGACGACGTAGCGTGCCCAGCCGTACCGCTCTGAGATGGAAAGCGCTTTCATGAGATGCCAGCCGGAAAAGTTGGAGCAGGCGATGTAGCGGACTTTGCCGCTGCGAACGAGAGTGTCGAGCGCTTCGAGAGTTTCTTCGACGGGAGTGATTTCGTCGAAGCCGTGCATGTGGTAGATGTCGATGTAATCGGTGTTGAGGCGGCGGAGGCTGGCTTCGGCGGCGCGGACGATGTGGTAGCGGGAAGAGCCGACGTCGTTTGGACCTTTGCCGAGGCGGAAGGTGGTTTTCGTGGAGATGAGGAGATCCTGGCGCTTTCCTTCGATCGCTTTGCCGAGGATTTCTTCAGACAATCCGTTGGAGTAAACATCGGCGGTATCGAAGAGGTTGATGCCTGCTTCGAGACTGATATCAATGAGGCGCTTCGCTTCGTCGACTCCAGTTTCTCCCCAGGCGCGGAAGAATTCGGTGCCGCCGCCGAACGTGCCAGTGCCGAGGCTCAGCTCGGAAACTTTGAGGCCTGAATAACCCAGTTGCCGGTATTCCATGGTTGTGCGTCTTCCTTTCTGTTTTTAATGACGAATACTCGATTCTTTCGGGAGCTCAGAGGTGCTCCAGCCGCCGCCGAGGGCTTTGATGAGGAGGACGCTGGCGTCCATGCGGCGGCGCTGGATGTCGACGTTGTTGCGTTCGTTCTGGAGAGCGACGGTTTGGGCGTTGATGACCTGGAGATAGGTGTCGACGCCTCCTTTGTAGCGGTTGGTGAAGAGCTGGAGAGAATCCTTGGCCGAGGCGGTGGCCTCGGTTTGCTGCTGATCTTCGTCATTGAGGATGCGCAGGGCGGCCAGATTGTCCTCCACTTCCTGAAATGCGGTGAGTGACGTCTGACGGTAGGTGGCGACGGTGCCGTCGTAGTTCGCGAGGGCGGTTTCGGAGTTGGCGCGGCGGCGGCCGCCGTCGTAGAGAGTCTCGAGCATTTGAGGACCTACGGCCCAGAAACGGCTGGGCCAGTTTAACCAATTCAGGAGAGAAGTTCCTTCGAAACCCGCGGAGGCGTTGAGGGAGAGGGTGGGAAAGTAGGCGGCGCGCGCGATGCCTATCTGCTGGTTGGCTTCGGCCATGCGGCGTTCGGCGGCGGCGATGTCTGGGCGGCGTTCGAGGAGTTCGGTGGGGAGAGCGCCGGGAATTACCGGCGGCTGGAGATCGTGCGGCGCTGGAGGAATGGTGAGTGCGGCGGGAGGCTTGCCGATGAGGATGGCGATGGCGTGTTCGAATTGCGCGCGAGCGACGGTGACGTCGGTGTCTTGCACGCGGGTGGTGTCGAGCTGGGTTTTGGCTTGGGCTACGTCGGATTTGGGAGCTACGCCGCCGAGGAAACGATTGGAAGTGAGTTGCAGGGCGTCGGTGTAGGCCTTGACGGTGTCGTCGAGGATTTGTTTCTGGGCGTCAGCGCTGCGCAGTTCGAAATAGTCGATGGCGAGTTCGGCGTGGAGGCTGAGGCTGGCAGTGGCGTAATCGGCGGTGGTGGCTTGCGCCTCTTCGCGAGCGGCGGCAACGGTGCGGCGGACGCGGCCCCAGAGATCGACTTCGTAGGAGAAGTCGATGGGCAGGATGAAATCGCCGGTGTTGCTCGTTGTGTGGATGTAGGGCCGATTCCCAGAAGCGTGCAGGGAGTCAATGCTGGGGCCGGCGGAGATGGTTGGAAATTGGGCGGCGCGGTTGAAGCGAACGGCGGCGCGGGCTTCGCGGAGACGGGCTTCGGCGACTTTCAAATTCTGGTTGGAGACGGTTAGTTGCTCTTCGAGGGAGTTGAGCTGCGGGTCGCCAAAGATTTCCCACCATTTGCCGCGGAGAGTTTGATCCGCTGGTTGCGCGGTTTTCCATTGACCGGCTTCTTTGAAGGAGTCGGGGGGCTGTTCTTTAAAGTTCGTGGAAGTCGGCGCGGATGCGCGAACGTATTTGGGGCCGACTTCACAGCCGGCAAGAAGCACGGCTAGCGTAACGGCGATAAGTGGTCGGAGCGATTTCATGGCTTAATCTCCCGCGTGTTGGTCGGCGATTTTGACGGGCGTGCCGGTGATCAGAGAATCCGGCGGGCTGACAACGACCGAGTCGGAACCGGTGAGGCCGGAAACAATTTCGACGGAGTTACCGTAATCGCGGCCCATCTTGACGGACACGAGTTCGACCTTGCCGTTGCGGACGACGCCGACCTGGAGGCCTTCCTTGCGGAAAAGAAGCGTGTTGGAGGGAATCGTGACGGAGGTGATGGATTCCGGAAGCTTGAAGTGGACGAAGACGTAAGCGCCGGGGCGCAGGCGGCCTTTGGGATTGTCGACGTCTACTTCGGTGAGAAGTGTGCGAGAAGAGGCGTCGAAGGCATTGGCGTTACGAACGAGAGTACCTTTGAAGATTTCGCCGGGAAATTCGTCGAGGGTAAGCGTTGCCGTGGAGCCATTGCTGGCGGCACGGGAATAGACTTCGGGAATGGCGACATAGACGCGGAGCTTGTTGATGGAAGCGAGATGAAAGAGTTCACGGGGAGAGCTGGCGCCGGCGTCGATTAGCCGGCCGACGTCGGTATTGCGGGCGGTGAGGATGCCATCGAAGGGGGCGTAGATTTTTTCGAAGGACTGCAGCTCTTCGAGGCGGCGAACGTTGGAGGCGCTGGAGTCCGCGGCAGATTTTTTTGCGGCGAGGTCGCTTTGGGCTTGATCGGTCTCCTGTTGAGAGACGGAGCCGGTGCTGACGAGGAATTCCCAACGGGAGGCGGTGATTTTCGCGATGTTGTAGTTGGCCTGGGCCGTTACGAGGTCGGCGCGGGCTTGCAGCAATTGCTGGTCGACTTCCGGAGTTTCAATTTCGGCGAGAAGCTGGCCTTTTTTGACGGGGGAGCCGATGTCGAAGAACCAGCGCTTCAGATAGCCGTTGGTGCGGGCGTAGATGGGAGCGTCAATGAAGGCTACCGTGTTGCCGGGCAACGCGATTTCCTGGGAAGGAGCGTCGGCGACGGGATGCACGACGGTGACGATGGGGATGGCGGCTTCGTGCGTGACGCGTGTGACGTTTGCTTCGGCGTTCACGCGCGAGCGGACGCCGAAGAAGATGACGAGCGCCACGACGGCGACCGCGCTGGCGGGAATCCACCAGGAGATGCGCGGCGCGGGAGGCGGCGGAGCGGCGGCGGGCTGGGCCGCGGCCACCGCTACGGGGTTGGGCGATTCCGTTCCTAGCGTTTCCGCGTTCTCTAGAGTCTCGCGATTAATTGATTCGGCGTCCATTGGTCGTACCTCCCCTTGGGCCTTCAGGCGTGAACCTGTTCGTGCGTTGCTTCTTCCGGAAAATCTGCTGCGCCCGGGTCGCGCTTGGAATGCAAGAGACTGAAAACCGCGGGAACGAAAATCAAAGTGGCGACGGTGGCGAAGAGCAGGCCGCCGATGACGGCGCGGCCGAGCGGGGCGTTCTGCTCGCCGCCGTCCCCCAAGCCGAGCGCCATCGGAATCATGCCGATGATCATGGCGAGAGCGGTCATGAGGACGGGGCGGAAGCGAGTGAAGCCGGCTTCGGCGGCGGCGGCGACGGGATCGCCGTGATTTAGCAGGCGTTCCTTGGCGAAGGAGACGACGAGGATGCTGTTAGCGGTGGCGACACCCATGCACATGATCGCGCCCATGAGAGCGGGCACGCTGAGTGTGGTGTGCGTGAGGAATAGAAAGAGGACGATGCCGGCGAGGGCGGCGGGGAGAGCGGTGATGATGATGAACGGGTCGAGCCATGACTGGAAATTCACGACGATCAGCAGGTAGACGAGGATGACGGAGAAGACGAGGCCACCGAGGAGACCGGTGTAGGAGGTCTGCATGGTTTCGAGCTGGCCACGGACGCGGATGAAGCTGCCGCGAGGGAGCGAGGAAGTGTTGGCGGCGACGATGCGATTGATATCGCGGCCGACGGCACCGAGGTCGCGATCCTGGACGTTTGCATAGATATCGAGGATGCGGCGAATGTTGTAGTGATTGATGGCTTCCATTTCACTGGTGCGATGGATAGAGGCGACATCGGCGAGGATGGCGGGGCGAACCGCGCCGGCGGCGCTGATGGGAATGTTCTGCAAGTCCTGCAAAGACTGGACGGCGTATTGCGGAGTCTGAGCGACAAGGTTGTAGCTGGTGCCGTTCTGATAGTTCAGGAAAAACATGGGAGTGATCTGGAAGCTGCCGCTGAGGGAGTTGAGCATGCTGTTGGCGACGTCGCGTTCAGAGAAGCCGGCTTGCGCGGCTTTTGTGCGGTCGATGGCGACGTCATATTGCGGGTAGTCAAATGGCTGCTGGATGCGCGGGTCGGCAATACCAGAGACCTGTCGCAGTTCGGCGAGCATCTTGTTGGCGACGCGGCGATTCCCTTCCGTGTCCGCACCTTCGATCTGAATGTCCACGGGAGCGGGAAGGCCGAAATTCAGGATCTGAGTGCTGATATCGGCAGGAAGAAAATAGAAAGTGGTGCCGGGAAATTGCGCGGGCAATTGCTTGCGGAGTTCGCGCATGTATGCGGCGGTGGAATGATGATTCTCGTTGAGAGAAACGAGGATGTCGGCATCGCCGGCGCCGATGAGGCCGGAGGTGCTGTGCATGTAGTTGATGCTGCTGTACGGCAAGCCGATGTTGTCGGCGATGGAGTCCAATTCGCGTTCGGGAATCGCGCGGCGGATGGAGGTTTCCGCCTCATCGCTGAGCTTCGCGGTTTCCTCGATGCGGGTACCGGTCTTCGCGCGGAGGTGAAGAATGAACTGGCCGCTGTCCGTGCTGGGGAAGAAATCCTGGCCGAGCCAGGGCACCAGCAAGAAGACCGCGAGGCATGCGAGAAGAAAGGCGGGTATGAAGACACGACGATGTTGGACGAAGCGCTCGAGAAAAGACCGGTAGGAGTCGCGGAGATTGCCGAAAGCGCGTTCGAAACCGCGCTGGAATCTGACGAACGGATTGCTTGAAGACTTCGCCGAGTCTTGGTGTTCCTTCAGGAGGTACATCGCGAGAGTGGGAACCAGGGTGCGGGAAAGGATGTAGGAAGCGAGCATGGCGAAGACGACGGCTTCCGCGAGGGGAACGAAGAGGTAGCGGGCTACACCGCTGAGAAGGAACATAGGCATGAAGACGATGCAGATGCAGAGGGTGGAGACGAGGGCGGGAACGGCGATCTGGGCCGCGCCGTCGAGAATGGCTTCGCGCTTGGCGTGACCTTCTTCGAAGTAGCGCTCGATGTTTTCGATAGTGACGGTGGCGTCGTCGACGAGGATGCCGACGGCGAGGGCGAGGCCGCCGAGGGTCATGATGTTGATGGTTTCGTGGAGGAGGCTGAGGACGATGACGGAAGAGAGAATGGAAAGCGGAATGGAAGCGGCGATGATGAGCGTGCTGCGCCAGCTTCCAAGAAAAATAAGGATCATGATGCCTGTGAGGCAGGCGGCGATGACCGCTTCACGGATGACACCGCTGACCGCACTGCGCACGAAGACCGACTGGTCGGCAAGGGGGCGAATCTTTAGTTCGGGAGGGAGAGTCTGCGCAACGCGTGGAAGCAGTGCGCGCACGCCTTTAACTACGTCGAGAGTGGACGCGTTGCCGGCTTTGAGGATGCTGAGAAGGACGCCGCGATTTCCGTCCTGGCGGGCGATGTTGGTCTGGGGAGCGAAGCCGTCGCGAACGTTGGCGACGTCGCGCAGGTAGATGGTGGAATTGCCGACCACTCGTATCGGGATGTCGTTGAGTTCGGGAACGGTTCGCAAGCTGGAGTTGACGCGGACGTCATATTCAAATTCGCCGATTTTTGCGGTGCCGGAGGGCAGGATGACGTTTTGCTGCTGGACAGCGGTAAGGACGTCCTGCGGCGAAAGCCCTTTGGCCTGTAAGAGGGTGGGGCTGAGATCGATCATGACTTGGCGCTGCTTTCCACCGTAGGGGAAAGGAATAACAGCGCCGGGAACGGTGACGAGTTGAGGGCGGAGGAAATTTTGGCCGAGGTCGTTCAATTGCTGTTCGGAGAGTCCTTTGCCGGACAGGCCGAGTTGGATAATCGGGACGCTGGATGCGCTGTAGTTGATGATGAGAGGTGGAAGCGCGCCGGGGGGCAATTGGCGAAGGATGGTTTGAGAGACCGCGGTGACTTGTGCGTTGGCGTTTTCCAGGCTGGCATTGGGCTGGAGAAAGATTTTGACGATGGCCTGGCCGTTGACAGTGGTGGATTCGATGTGTTCGATGTTATCGACTGTGGTGGTGAGAACGCGCTCGTAAACGGTGGTGATACGGCCTTCCAACTCTTCCGGGTTGAGGCCGGTGTATTGCCAAGCGACGGCGATGACGGGGATGTCGATGTTGGGAAAGATGTCCGTGGGAGTGCGCAGGATGACCACAGGGCTCATCAAGAGGATGAGCAAGGCTAGAACAATGAAGGTATACGGTCGATCCAGAGCGACACGAACGATCCACATAAGAGCTCTCCAGGTAGACCGAACAAGTGCGGCCTACAAGCGACAAAATTGTCCAGCCAACCAAAAGCAGCGAGCTAGGTGGCGCTGGCGGAGAAAGCGGCCTGAAAAGTGGCGTTGCGCGGGACCTGCGAGCGGGAAAAAAAGGCGGCCGTGGCCTTGCCGGCTCGTGCACCGAGGCGCTTGGCAATTTTGTCGCGCAACAAGCGGCGAGCGCGAAAAGTTCTGGCTTTGACGGTGCCTACCCGTACGCCGAGGACTTCCGCGGTCTTGCCGGTGGAGAGTTCCCCGAGTTCGGACAAATTCACGACGGTTTTCAAGATTGGTCTGAGTTCGTCAATCGCGCCGGACAGGACGTCATGCAACTCCTGCTGGCCACATTGCTCCTCCGGCGTGGCGGAGCGGTCCTTGATTTCGAACACGAAACTTTCGTCATCGGAATTCTGATGATCCTCGATGGAGAAGTGGCCGGGCCGGCGCTTGCGAAGCAACATCAAGGCCTCATTGATGGCAATGCGCGTGAGCCAGGTGGAAAATCGCGATTGGCCCTGAAAGCTCCTGAGATGAACAAACGCCTGCTGGAAGGTCTGCTGCACGGCGTCCTCGGCGTCCTGCGGATTCTGGAGCCTGCTGAGGGCGACATGGAACATTTTCTTGTGGTATCTCTGGAAAAGAGTCTCGAAGGCGGTGCTGGAACCACGGACTGCCTCAGCGACGAGAGTCTCGTCCTTCACCTTGGGACTGTCAGGACCGGCGATGTATTCGATGGTCAGCTTTGGGGTTTCACTTTTGGCTTCGACTCGCATTTTTGCGTCTCCTTCGAGATTTGCCGCTGTTCTTCCTTTAGCGATTCCAAGATATGCTTCATATATGCCCGGCTGGCTCGGAGCAGCGCTCCTTCCGTGGCCATCCTAAGGAGCACGCTTTCGCCTTGGCCGTCGACGGAAATAACATCTTCGAGATCAACTGCGCACTTGCGACCTTCTCGCGTGCTCCTGGTGGAGAGCCATTTTTCCTGCAGGTCCAGCGCCCACACGCCGCAAAGGCGCCCCTGCAAAACCCACTTCTGTTCGAACGGCGTGTCGGTGATCATGGTCCTAAGCACGGGAGTCTCCTGCGATCCTTGTGCTTACTGGCCAGAGGCCGCGGAAAGCGTGGAACTGGAGATGGTTGTGAGCAGATCGAGTTGGATCTGGACTTCATTGGCTACCAGCCGGGCTGGCTCCGCGTTCTTGTGGTGGCGCGATGCTGAGAGGGTCTGCCCCGGATCGGTGATCAAGAACGGATCGGCTTGGGTGCAAACTTCACCTGAGAAGTCTTCGCCGACCGTTGCCGGCGCGTCACAATTGAGATCTTTACGAGCGGCAACATCCACGCGTTCACCGGTGCAGGCTGGTCCAGAAAAATCCTCGCCCACGTTGGAAGGCATCGCGCAGTGCTCGTCAGCCACAAAGACGGGCCAAACCGTCGAGGAAACTGCATTCAAGAGCTCAGGAGAGTCTTCGCCGGGAACGGTTGCAGAGGCGGTCCATTCACCGATGTCCGAATTGCCAGAGTCAGTAACTCGACGGAACTCGAAACTCACTTCGCGATTCTGGGTGTGAGTGATCGAAGGGCCATACGCCGCGCCGGAGAAACTTTCCGACGGGTCGTAGGAAGCCACACGCTGAACATACGTCGTGGTCAGGTCACCAGTTACGCGAAAGGTGTCCGCCGTCAGAGGGACAACACGCCTGGACTTGAAGCTGATGACAGTGTAATCGGTCCTCTCGCCGCGACGGCGTGCTGCCGAGTTGGCCAGAGAAGACTTTTTATCCGCGGGATAGATGGTGAAATCAAAATCGGGAGTTGCGGAATTGCCGGCGCTCAGCCTGACCACGCCAGCCGTACGCGCAACACCAACATTGACACTGTCGGTTGGATTTTTTGAGGAGGCGAGATAGAGACGCGCCGTGGAGTGTTGGGAATCAATCTGGGAGACAGAATCCTGCGCGAAAACCGAAGCAACGGAGAACATCCCGGTGAAGGCAACTAAAGCAAATACTGCTAATTTCTTGAACATTGGATCCACCCTTTTTCTTTCTACTTTCTTTGCAATTTCGTTTAGCGACCCAAGCCGCTTACGACTCTTGCGAGACGAATGAAAAACCCCACAGGGACTTCAGAGTGCCGAGCCCTGCATCATTCGGGATGGAGAAAGGCAAGGCGTGGGCCAAACGGAGAAACGGGAGGAACTCAGCGGAAGTGATTGATGGCAGGGAGTTTCAGGTGATGCGCGAGAAATGATAAACGACGGGTGTCACGGTGTCATAGAGGTTTGACACTGTCAAATGTCAAAGGCGTGACACTTGCGGAGTTCATGCCGAGGCGCTTCATTTGGGCAATCAGCGTGGTGCGCTTCAAGCCCAGTCGTGCCGCGGCACCATCCACACCGCCCACACGTCCGCCGGATTCCCTGAGCGCCTGTTCGATTTGCTCGCGTGTGAGAGCGGGAACATTGGCACGCACTCGCTTGCGGGGAGACGGAGCTGGCTCGGTGATTGCGGGGATCACGCCGGGTATTGATATTAGTTCGGCGGGAGAAATACGAAGAACGCCGCGCGAGGAGAGAATGACGGCACGCTCGATGACATTTTGCAGTTCGCGGACATTGCCCGGCCAGTCGTAGCGCATTAGGGCGCTCATTGTGTCAGCGGGAATGGTTTGAATGAGCTTGCCCATGCGACGGCTGAAGATTTCGGCGAAGTGACGGACGAGCAAAGGAACATCTTCGGGGCGCTCGCGGAGCGACGGTACGCGGATGGGAAATACATTTAAGCGGTAGAAAAGGTCGGAGCGAAATTTGTGTTCCGCGACCAGCTCGGAAAGATCGCGATTCGTGGCGGCGATCAGGCGCGCGTCGGTGCGGAGCGTGCGGGAACTGCCGAGGCGCTCGAATTCGCGCTCCTGAAGAACACGAAGGAGTTTAGGTTGGAGCTCGAGAGGAATCTCTCCAATCTCGTCGAGGAAGACAGTGCCCTGATGAGCAAGCTCAAAGCGGCCGATGCGCTGGGCGATGGCGCCGGTAAAGGCTCCCCGTTCGTGGCCGAAAAGTTCGCTCTCGAGCAATCCGGTGGGGATGGCGGCGCAATTCACCTTGACGAAAGCGTTGGAGTGGCGAGAGCTCAAGTTGTGGATGGCGCGGGCGATCAATTCCTTGCCGGTGCCGGTCTCGCCGAAGATGAGAACTGTGGAATCGGTGGGCCCGACGGTTTCAAGTTCCTTCAGGACTTTCTGCAATGCGCTGCTCTTGCCGACGATCTCGTCAAACATGGAGGTCTCGTCGATTTCCTGACGGAGAGCGACATTTTCCTGGAAGAGCTGTTCCTTGAGCGTGTTGATTTCGACGAGAGCGTCTTCGAGGGCTTTGCGCGCGAGGCGCTGCTCCGTAACGTCCACATGGGTGCCGATGAATTCGGCAACCTGGCCGTCGGGTTTTCTGACGGGATGGCCGAGAACGTGGAGGTGGCGAATGGAGCCGTCGTCGAGAATGATGCGGTAATTCAATTCGAAATCGCTAGAGTCGCGGATGGAGTTTTGAATGGTTTCCTGAACGGTGGGGCGTTCGTCTGGATGGACCCGGGCGAGAATCATGTCGAGAGTGACGTTGGTACTCGGATCGAAGCCGAAGATCCGGCAACTTTCCTGGCTGAAGTAGACATCGCCGGAGGTGACGCAACGGGCCCAACTTCCGGTGTGACTGAGACGCTGGCCTTCGGAGAGATAGGTTTCGCTGCGCTTGAGCGCCTCTTCGGCCTTCTTGCGCTCGGTGATGTCGCGATAGATGCCATAGATTTCGGGGGTGTTGCCGGCCACTTGCACGGGAGCGGCCACAAAGGACACGATAAGGCGAGAGCCGTCTTTTCTTTTGCGCGATAACTCGGCATCGACGCGTTCGCCGCGCTGGAGCGCTGCGCGAATTTTTTCCGACTCTTCCCAGTGGCCGTCGGGAACGATCAAATCGCTGATATTGCGTCCGATCGCTTCTTCGGGAGTGAAACCATAGAGGTTTGTGAATTCGCGATTGACGCGCAGGATGCGGTTTTCGAAATCGCGGAGCACAATGGCCTCGGGAGCAAGTTCGAAGAGCTTTTCGAAATGGGCTTTTTGCTTGCGAAGTTCCTCTTCGGCACGCTTGCGCGGGGTGATATCCATCGTGGTGCCGATGAACGCGGTGAGATTGCCCGCGTCATCAAGGACCGGGCGGCCGATGCCGGAGACGTGCTTGAGCGTGCCATCGGGAAGAACGAGACGGAACTCCTGTTCGAATTCGTGTTTGTCGTGAACGGCCTGGTCGATGAGCTTTTCGAGCCAATCGCGGTCGTCGGGGTGAACCCTGCTCCAGAAGAGGGGCGTGGAGGGCTTATCCCTATCGGGATCGGCGCCGAGAATGAGGAAATGCTCGCGCGACCACTTGAGATCGCCGTTGGCGAGGTTCCACATCCAGCTGCCGGCGTGACTGAGCTTTTGGCCTTCTTCGAGGAAAAGTTCGCCGGTGCGTTGCTCTTCGTCGCGGAGGGCGTTGTCGACGGCGAGAGCGACCTGGTCGGCAACGAGGGAGAGATAGCGCACCTCGTCGGAGGAATAGGCATTCGGGTGGCGGGCACCGAAGCCGAGGCTGCCGAGGCGGCGATACGCGGTGGTAAGGGGAAGGATGTAAGTGGACTGCAGGCCGGACTCCTCATAGTGCTTCATCATGCGAGGGAAGCGGGTTTCTGTCTGCGGGGAAGATACGAGGACGGGCTCCTGATGATGATAGACCCACCAGGTGATGGTTTCCTCGGCCCGGAAGTCTGGGGGGATTTGGAAGGCGGGGCCCTGCAAGGTCTCGAGCAAGGCATTGTGGATTTTATTTGCGACGGGGTCGTAGAGGTAAATGGCGACGAAATCGAAGTCCACAACCTGTCGAAGCTCTTTGGCGAGAACGCGAAATAATTCTCTCGGGTTGCGATAGACACTGATGGCTTGGGAGACGCGGAAGAGGGCTTCCTGGCGCGCCGACAGGGACTGCTCCATTCCGGGTTGTTGAGATTCGGGCACGCCTTCATCCACCTGGGGGTTATTCACTTTAAACGATCTCAGCTTTTGACAGCATTTTTAACTGTAACGAAAGGACCGCATGGACAGCAAGATTTCGGGCGCACGATGGGGACGCCGATGGAGCGGACCGAATATGCGCACGACCATCGAGTATTGGATGCAGCAGCGGCGAAAACCGGCCTAGTTGGAAATCGGGGGAGCATTGACGACTAGCGCGGAGGCGTGAGGAAGAAAACCTAATCGTTGAGGTCCTTGAGCCATCTCCGGTGAACAGCACCTGAGTCCCAACACTGGGCCTTGTCAGATGGGGTCCCTCCTGCGCCTGCCCGCGGCAAGCAGGGCGGGCAGGATGACGAGTTACTTGTAGTTGAGGGCGAGGTTGGAGTTGAATCTAAACCCGCACCCTGAAAATCGCAGGGTGCAGCACCCGAGGAATGCAGAGAAGAGACCCACACGCAAAACCGGCACGTGGTGCGCCCACGTCGGTTCCCTTTCGGCTATTTGGAAAGCTGGAGAGGGCGAGAGGATGGGAGGGAGTCGCAATAGGTGCGGTAGGCGAGCCAGGCCAGCGCGCCGCACATCCCGAGCCAACCGAGGCTGCGAACGAATTGGCCGATTCTGAGGTCAGCATCGAGAAGGCCCCACTGGCCGAAGAGGATGGTCCAGTCACCGATGTCGCCGTTGATGAGTGGAAGGGCGTCGGCGCGCGCGTCCTTCATGTAAGTGCCGATGTAAAGAAAATTTTCGGAAAACCAAAAGGAGGAGAAGACGAAGCCGAAGGTCTGCCCCTGGAAGTAGAAGAAAAGACCGCAGAGCAGCGGGACCAGAAGTTCGCCGAAGGTGCCGCCGAGGAGCATGAGGGTGTGGCCGCCCCAACTGAAAAAGAGGTGGCCGGTTTCGTGGATCATGAGATTGACCAAATCGGGAAAGAGAAACCCAGAAGTGTTACGGAATGCGTGGAGAAGGAAGAGAGAATAGCCGAAGAGCCAGGGGATGCCTGCATAGCGAGAGACGCGGTCCCAGGGTTGGGTTTCAGGGAAAGGCAGCGGCATGTGAATAGAGTAGCAGTGGAAAACGTGGCGTTCGGGCCAATGCGCGGTGACGTTGCGCATGGGGAACCTGGCCGATTGAAGTGGGTGGAGGATTTGAGGTTGAGGTCCTTCCCGCATCCTTGTCGGATGCGCTCAGGATGACAATTCTTCGAGAACGAGCGTAGGGCCTGGCTCGGAAGGCGGGCCCTACGAAAGCATGAGCAACCCAAGAGCGCCCGCCTCAGAGGGCGGCCGCTACAAAAGCAAGAAGAACCCAAGAGGGCGGGACCCTTCGGTCGGACTCAGGGCAGGCGAGCCCCGCCCCTACAAAGGTGGGAGCTACGTACGAGGGCGGGGAGTGGGTGGGTCGGAGGAGAGTTCGCCGGTGATTAGGCGGGCGCTACGGCTGAAGGTGAGATAAAGGAAGCCCCATTGAATAAGAACGATAATGCGGCTTTGGAATTCCACGATGTAGATCAAGTGGATGAACAGCCAGATGCACCAGGCAATGAAACCGGAAACGTGCACGCCGAAAATGTTGGCGACGGCAGCGGCGCGGCCGATGACGGCCATATCACCTTTGTTGAAATACTTGAACCGGGGAAGCTTCCGGCCGGCGAGGCGCGCTTTGACGAGTTTGCCGGCGTAGCGGCCTCCCTGGATGGCGACCTGGGCGACGCCTGGAAGCGGATTGCCCTTTTGGTCGAGGGAGAGGGCCAAATCACCGAGGACGAAAATCTCGGGATGATTGGGGAGAGTGAGGTCGGGATTCACTTTGAAGCGGCCAGCGCGATCGGTTTCGGCGCTGAGGCGTTCGGCGACTTTACGGGCAAAGGGGGTGGTGGTGACGCCGCCAGCCCAGAAGACTGTGCGTGACGGAACGGTGCCAGAAATATCGCCATGTTTATAGCTGACGCCGTCCGCGTCGATATTGGTGACAAAGGCTCCGAGCATGACTTCGACACCAAGGTGCTTGACAAGCCGTTCGGCTTTGGCAGAGAGATCCTCGGGATAGGGAGAGAGAACGCGCGGGCCGCCTTCCATAAGAATGATGCGGGCCTCCTGCGGGCGGATGCGACGGAAGTCGTGCTTGAGAGTATGGTGAGCGATTTCGGCGAGGGCGCCGGCGAGTTCGAGTCCGGTGGCGCCGGCTCCGACGATTACAAAGTTGAGCCAGGCGCGCTCTTCGGCCTCCGTTTCGGCGCGCTCGGCGCGCTCGAAAGCGTACAGAAGGTTGTGACGCATCGTGGTGGCTTCTTCGATGGATTTTAGGCTGGGCGCGTTTTTCCGCCACTGGTCGTTGCCATAGTAGGAGGTCTGGGAACCAGTGGCGATGATGAGAGTGTCATAGGGAAAGACGCCGCCGTCGGCGAGAAGTATCTTTTTCGCTTCGGGATCGATGTCAACAGCCTCGCCGAGGAGGACCTCGACGTTCTTCTGGTGGCTGAAAACCGCGCGGATGGGCGCGGCGATTTCGGCGGGAGAGAGCGAACCGGTGGCGACCTGGTAGAGCAGAGGCTGGAAGAGGTGGAAGTTGCGCTTGTCCAGAAGGGTGATGTCAACGTCGGCGCGCTTGAGAGTTTGCGCGGCGACGAGGCCCGCGAAACCTCCACCCAAGATAAGGACGCGGTGTAGATCGGGCATGGAGAGGGTTTCTCCTTTTGTTTGGTGTGAGACTTAGGGGTTCTTCATGCTCCGTTGCTACCATTATTAGTAGAACACAATTCGGAGGTTGCGGGACGCAAGGTAGAGAAAGGCGCCCGCCTGAGAGGGCGGCCGCTGCAAAGGCTGGGAGAGTATGGAGAGAGAAGAAGAGTTGAAACAAGAGCGGCAGGCTTTGCGGTTGCTGTGCTCGAATCTGATTCGACCGATGACGCGGATGGAGCTGTGCAACCTGCTGGACAGTTCCCTATTCCAAGATACATTGCACCGAGTAGCGTTTGAGGAGATTCGAGCCGCTGGGGCTGTACCGGCGAAGAGGCTGCGCGAGACGCTGCCAGGGCGCATCACCAACCGGGGATTCCCCGATTTTGAATTGCTGGAATTTCTAGGGAAGGACCTGGCCTCGGAGGGCGAGATCGAACAACTGTTCATGAGCGTGCTGCGGCTGATTCAGATGCGACATGAAAGCGACGGGAGCGAACTGGAGAATTGATGCCGGATGAGCGCGCGGGGCGGAAGTGGTACCTGGTGGAGGCGCTGTGTTTCGCGGCGTTGGTGGCAATGTACATCTGGCGGTGGGAGGCGGCATCGCCGCGGTCGTGGTGGATTTTGGCCGCCTGGCTGGTGCTGAGCGCGGTGCTGAGAAGGGACACGCCGAAAACGCTCGGATGGCGGGCGGATAATCTTTGGCCGGCGACGCGAAAGGCAGTTCCCTTTTTTGCGATCGCATCGCTGGCCGTTTGCGTGGCCGGATTCTTTTTGGGGATGCTGCAGCGATTGCCGGCGCATCTGATCGAACCGCGGCGGTTTTCGGGTTACCTGGCTTTCTGCTTGCTGCAGCAGGTGGCGCTCAATTCCTATCTGACGAATCGGTTGCTGTGCTTCTTTGGAGGGGAACGCCCGGCGGCGTTGCTGGCCGGAGGGTTGTTTGCGGCGCTGCACTGGCCGAATCCGGTGCTGGTGCCGCTGACATTGGTGGGCGGGTTGGCGATGTCGTGGCTGTTCGCGCGGGAGCGGAATATTTTACCGCTGGCGCTGGTGCAAGCCATTCTGGGGGCGCTGGTGTGGTGGGCGTTTCCGCTGGCGTGGCATCACTCGATGAGGGTGGGGCCGGGGTTTCGGGCGTTTCATATGTAGGGATTCGGAAAGCGAACGGATAACAGCGATCAGATAACTGGAGGCGGGGCGAGGCGGGTTCATTGAGTTGTGGCTTGGGGCCTCTCTGGCAGCTGTGGTGAATGGATTGAGTCGGTGGGACGGTATACACCGTAAAAGCGGAAGCTGAGCTTCCGCACTCAAAAGGAAGCGGCGGATCCTGACTCTAATTGCAAGCCCTCTTTTTGGAATGAGTTAGCTAACTTCGTCAGACCTCCCTTGGGCTCCTCAATATAGGTTGGAACTTTTGGGCATGCCTTGGCGTATTGGTAGACAAGGAGTGTGCCATGAAGACTTTCAGGGGAATCCTTGTAATCAGTTCCACATTGGTTTTGGCGGCGGGCGCCTTCCTGCCTACGCGCGCGATTGCGCAAGACACCACAACGGGTTCGAGCAGCAAATCAGAGCAGTGGATTCACGTACGCGTGGAGAGCAAAGAAGGTCGCGGAGAGACGGTGCGGGTGAATGTGCCGGTGGAGATGGCCGCAAAGGTGTTGCCAGCGATCAATAAGAACAACTTGCACGATGGGAAAGTTCGCATCGATTCGATGCACACGAACGACGTGGACCTGCGGGCGATCCTGGATGCGGTGCGAAGCTCGAGGGATGGCGAGTACGTGACCGTGCAAAACAACGAAAACGACGTGCGGGTGGCGAAGAGCGGGGGGTATTTGTACATCCATGTGACCGACAAATCGGAAGGCAAGAAAGCGGCTGCAAAAGAAGGAAAGACGGGGGCGAAGACCGCTGTTGCGCACGAATCGAAAGTGGAGATCAAGGTCCCAATGAAGGTGGTGGATGCGCTGTTTTCGGCCGGCAAGGATGAATTGGACATCGTGACGGCTCTGAAGGCGCTTTCAGCGCATGGCGATATGGAACTGGTAACGGTGAAGGACGACGAGAATACGGTGCGGATCTGGGTGGATTCGAAGAACGTGGCGGACTGAGCGGGGGGGGCCGAGAAGGAGGAGATCATGCTGATTCTGGCGAAAGCGGCATTGGGTTTGGGCACGACATTGGCGATGGCCGGTGCGTACGTGTTTCACGAAGGAGTGATCCGCGTGGATGTGGATGAGCACCGCGAGGGCGGATCGCACGTGCATTTCTGGTTGCCCGCGACGGTGGTGGCCACGGGAATGCGCTTTATGCCGAAGGATCAACTGGATCACACGACGGCTGAAGTACGGCCGTTTATTCCCGCGTTGCGCGAATTGGCCAAAGAGCTGGAGAAGTATCCGAACGCGGAACTGGTGGATGTGAGCGATGCAAGGGATCACGTGCGGATTGCAATGGCGGATGGGAAATTGCGGATTGATGCAGTGAGCGAGGATGGGGACGTGGTTCACGTGAGCGTGCCAGCGCGATTGCTGCGGGATGTTGCGGACGAGTTGGAGGAGAAGGCGCCGGGGGTTTGAGTGGCTAGATAACAGAAAGCAGCGACCAGATAGCAGGGAGCGAAGGCGGGTGAGGTGTTTCCATCGAGCTGTGGCAAGGAACATTGGTTGCCACGGTCCCTCCGTCCCGGTGATGCACGCGGGACGCAAAATGCGCGCGCCGAGCCGCAAAGGGCGCGTCTCTCCGGTCGGGATGACGGCGAAAGAATCGGAAAAGAGAAAAGCGCCCGCCGTCCTGCGGCGGGCAGGCAGACGGCGGTCGCTACACTAAGATGGATCAACCACCGGCAGGCGCGGCGCCAGGTTGGAAGTAGACTTCGTCCTGGATGGCGTCTTTTTTCCAGCCGGCGCGTGAGAGCATGCCGCGGCCGTTTTCAACCATGCCCGGATGGCCGCAGAGGTACGCGGTGGTGTCGGCCGGTGAAAGATTCCAAACTTCAATGTATTTGCGGATGAGGTCGTCGACACGGCCGAGTTCCCCATGCCAGTCGGGATTGTCCCAGGGGCGGCTGATGGAAGGAACGTATTTCAGCCAGGGCGCCTCGGCGGCGATTTTCTCGAGTTCATCCCGATAGCCAAATTCATGGACGTGGCTGGAGCCCTGCACGCAGAAGAGGTGATGCTCGCCTGGCATGGGTGTGCCACCCTTTTTCCAATCCTGATAAAGCGTGCGTATGTAGCTGACATAGGGAGCGACTCCGGTGACGGTGGCGAGGAGGAGATGATTTTTGCGGCCGCTGCGCAGGTCAAGAGTAAAGCGGCCTTTGGCGAAACGCCGGAGAAGGAGCGGAGTGTCTTTCGTCATTTCGTAAAGGATCGGAGAAAGTTTGCCCTGGGGGACGCGCTCGACGAAGAATTCGAGCACGGGTTCGTAAGGAGAGGAGGCGATGGAATAGGCACGCTCGAGGCGCTTGTCGCCGAGTTCGACGCCGAGGGTGGCGTACTGGCCGGCGAGATATGTGTAAGGCCCGCCGGGATCGATTTTCAGGATGAAGAGGTCTTCGGCGATTTCGCGGCGATCAAGGATACGGGCTTGATGAAATTTGTCTGGACTGGCGACCAAGAGAGCCCCCAAGGGATAGGATGCGAGAACCCGAGAAACGTCACGGGCGGAAACTCCTGCCTCGAACGGCGGATCCCGTGGTAACCAGAGTAGCCCAAGAAGCGCCAAGTGTGGATGGTCCGCATATAAAAGGCAGCCCGAAAAAACAGGCGCAATAGCGGAAGGAGAGGCGCGCGGAGCGGAGAAACCCAAGAGCACAGCCAGGAATGGCTGTGGCACAGGAGGCGGCCGCGACGGGAGATGAAATTGGGCGTCACGGTTGCGGGCGCTGACGCTGTTGCTGGATCTGCTGGATCATTTCCTGCATGTCGAACTGTTTTACCGGGCCGGTGATGCGGTCGGTAGCATTATCCAGAATTTTAGAGAGGACTTGAGTGTCACCATTTGCGCTGACCTCTTTGACCATGCCGAACGGCGTAACTTTGTCGCTGGTCCAGGTGTCGGCGTGGGTTTTGTCGTTGCGCCAGTGCTCGCAGGAGAAAGTGCCAGCCGGCACGGTAATGGTTTCGGTGCCCAACGAATGCCAATCATTAAAATTATCTTCCATTTGCTGCTTGCGGGAGGGATTCATGTTCGCTGGAAGTTCCATGGCTTGCTGGCCCGCCTGCTGAATGATCATGCGATGGAGTTGGTAATCCCCTGGGGTGATCAGGCTTTTGCCCAGGAGAGTTTTTCCCTGAGAATCAGTGGAAACAAACTGCATCCAGAAGCCTTCCTTGCCCTCGAAAGTATCCTTGCCGACGATGGCGATTTCGACGGTGCGGGTCGTTTTGCCGTCTCTCCCGGAGTCAACATACACAGCCCCCTTGCCGACGACGGGGTGAAAGACTTTGGTGATGGCGGGGCGCTTGAAGAGATCCATGCCCATCTGGGCCCACGCGGGGAACGCGGCGGCGAGCGAAAGAGCAGCCAGAAATGCGAAGAGGAAGCAACAGCGCTTCATTCGTTTCTCCTTTGAGGATGGAGGACAGTGAGGCCCGAGGTTGGGATTCAGGCGGCTCCGTGTGGTTCTCTCATATCAAGTTCAAGTGGTGAATGCAATTCCAGGATTGTGGAAGAGTGTGCAAAAAGTGGAATGGATAGGTCCAACAGAGGGGACAGGAAAACCCAAGAGCACAGCCAGGAATGGATGTGCCAGAAGAAGGGAGAATTATTCGTAGGCGAGGGCTTCGACGGGGTCAACGCTGGAGGCGCGCAAGGCGGGGACGGTGGCACCGAGGGCTGCACCAATGAGAGCGAGACCGATGGAGCCGACGACCCAGCCGGGAGTGAGGAGAATGGAGAGGCCCGGGTTGGTTTGTTTGAGGATGCCTTGCGTGAGAAAGGTAATGGCGATGCCGAGGATGCTGCCAGCGACGGTAAGGAAGGCGGTTTCGCCGAGAAGCATTTTGACGACGTCAAAGCGCGAGAATCCGAGGGCTTTGAGGATTCCAATTTCGCGGGTGCGTTCGAGAACCATGGTGTGCATGTTCATCAGGACGACGAGGAAGCTGATGACGATGCCGAGGCCGACCATGGTTTTGATGAAGGGTTTTAGTTCGGGCAAGTTCGAGGAGTTCATGAGGGAGACGTATTCGGACATGGAGCGGATGCGGTTTTGCGGGTCGAGCTTCAGAATTTCGGCGCGGGCGGCTTCGGTGTCGCCTTTGCTCCGGACGAACACCATGGAAATGTGATTTTCGGCACCGATGATGTCCTGCCCGGTTTTCAATGGGATGAAGAAGCGTGCGCCTTTGCCGTGGGCGACGATGCCGGAAATGGTGAAGGAATGATTGACGAGGGTTACGGTGTCGCCAACTTTGATGTGGCGGGTCTGGGCGATGATATCGTCGGCGAGCGCTTCATCGGGAGCCTGGAAGGGACGCCCGGCGCGAAAGATGAAACCCTGGCTGAGGGCGTTGAACCGTTTGTAATCAATGCCGTAGACGATGATGAGACTTTTGGGATCAGAGAGGATGAGCGTGGGGGCGGATTCGTCAACGTCGGGAAGCTTGGCGATCTGGTCGCCAAGGGATTCGGGCATCACGGCGCTGGAAAAAGCGAAAAAGATCGAGGAGTTGGGCGGCTGAACGAGAAGATCGGCGCCGACACCTTCAACGCGCTTGCCCCACTCGGCGACAATACCGCTGGTGAGACCGACAATCATGAGGACCAGAACAACCTGGATGGCGATGGCGAGGATGCTGAGTGCGCAACGCAGGGGTCGCGCGGCAAGATTGCCCCAGAACATTCGCAAAAGAGAAAAGGGACCGTCGTAAGAGTCTGGCATAGAAAATTCGGTAAGTAGGAATGTAGCACCGGGAATGGAACAGGTCAAAAGCGAAACGGGCGGAGTTGTAGCACGACGGATGCCGAAGTGCAGCAAGAATTATTTCTGTGCGGTAAAGTTTTGCACACGAATGTTGATAACCTTGTGGAAAGAAGCGCCCGAAGCTAGGTTAACTCCGCAAAATTCAACACGATGATACGGATTGCACTATTTTTGTGCAATGCGCGGGAATCGGGCCATGAGCGGGAAACAAATTCCGCGCGGAGTGACGAAGATCACGGAGTTGTTGGCAGAAAAACACAATTTGTTTGACAGAAAAGAACTTTGAAGCGGAAAAGTTTTGCAGAAAAGCGGATAAGATGACTCAAAGTCCGTGAAACATTCGCGTGAAACATTTTTTGAACGGCAGTTCAGCGAAATTTAATACCACTTCGGCGGGCGGTCAAGATGAATCTTGACGACTTGCTTGGAATCGGTGATGTCGTACCAGTGCCCGTAGGACTTCCAGCCTTCCGCGACAACTTGAATGAGAACACGTCCCGTCGGCGGTTGGGGAACATGGGCAACACCTTGCATGTTGGTCTTGACGTTGAGTTCCGTCTTTTTATCTTTGATCAATCGATCTTCCTGTGTCTTGAGATATACGCTGGCATTTTCAATCGGCTTGTCGGCGTCGCCGCCGGTGATTTCGATCGTGAGGCGGGGAATGG
>JGI12635J15846_10000328_pt1 | contig 39302 bp, 41 predicted proteins | sample BlaSpr_A8_OM2_M2_FD_15846 | JGI IMG/M metagenome (IMG submission 15846)
CGGGCCGAGCAGGAATGGCGCGCCCTGCGTCGTCGGCTTGTCGTGTGATATCTACAAAGGCAACTGACCTCTTGATGCAGCAATATTTCCACGGCGTTTGGCAACATACGCGCCACGGCGTTCGTTCGAAGTTGGCCGCCCTTGGGCCATTGTTTCGCCTAAGGGTACGGCCGGCGCTTTAAAGGAATGTAGCGGGACCTAAATAACATATTGTCCCACTGGAGCGTCGCGTTCACTTCAAGCACGCAGAGCGTTGCCGTTGATTTACGCACACGTGGCCCCAAGTCCTTTGCTTACCTCCTTCTAGACTTCTGTCTTTCCCTTTTGGATGCCCGAACAACGTCGACGCTGGTCGCGCTCAAACAAGCGAATCAAAGGGTTGGTTCTGGCACGTACTGTGCTAAAGGGCGCACAGGAAAGTGAGGGCGATTTCTCTCGGTTATACTTCGTAATTCTTAACAATTATACGAAAAGAACACGGCATTTTTTAGCAAAACCTCAGCAGCGGTACCGGTAACCCTTATCCGAAGCGAGGGCATTGCCCCGCGCTGATTGAGGTTAAGTAGGGAGGTCGTCGAGTGATAGCTCAACAAGACGTCTTGGCGACCTTCCCGCCATCGGCCGCTACTTCGTTTGACCTCATTGTCCGCCGTATAAGCTTTGTATCCGGTCCATCTCGCCGGACTGACGTGCGCGCAGATACTCTTGATACACCTGCTGTCTTGTCTTTCCAATCGGCGAACCCGCATCACTTCTGCTCGCGTCAGAAACACCTCCTACGGAGGGCGTCGCTGATTCCTGGGAGACTGGTGACGGTTGCGGTGCCACGGTCGCATCTTGCGCCTGGGCGTGTCCGAACACGAGGACGACGGCGCTGGCCGCCATGATTCGAAGCGTTTTCATTTCCGAGCACTCCATAAAAAGGATTGGCACGGCCCATTGAAGATGGCGAAGAAGCGGTTTCGCAGCGCTGTGCGCAGAAACCGAGATGGCGTTTTATACGGAACGCTTCACGCAATGTTGCGACTGAGCCGACGGGACCGCCATCGACGCCAGATGAAGAAATCAATAATTTTCGTGCGACAAGATGAGTTGCAGACGAGGTCTTGCATTTATCGGATTCCGCTCAAAATAACGGGCACTCCATGCTCCTTTACCATCGAACTTCCGGTGACACGAAAACTATCCCACCGCAAAACAACCCGAGCAACGATGTCGCCACTGCTGCGTTCGCTTACGTACACGCGGGTCGCGCTCGGTCCGGTCGTCGGTTCCATGTTGCTCCGGTGCTACAGCGCGTTGGATGCTTTCCGGCACGGCTATGGCTCTCGCGAGCTGTTTGCGACATTGGGGCGGCACCTTCTTATTGCTGAGGGGCTAGCGCGGCTCGGCTACGAGGCGCAGGCGTTGAGCAACTTTGAACTGGCACACGCCGCTCTAATGCATTTAAACGAAGCGGAACGTCGAGGACGTGGCTGGGCCCTTTGCGACACCGACTACGTGGAGATATGCGCAGCTCTGGCGGTCTTCGGCGAGCAACTGAGCCACGCCTCGTTAATCGACATTGCGAAAGCTGAAGCTGCGATGCTAGAAGGACTGTTGCGTTCGAGCAAAACCTCGGAGCAGATTCTGGAGGCAGCTTGATTTACGTGTATGGCCGCACGTCGGCGCGCTGCTGCGACCGGAGAACAACTGGCCCGCATCAGCGGGCCTTTCGTTTCATGCAATCGGGCGTGCTGCAACCTGCTGCAGCGGCGTGATTTTCGAGGCCTGCTTACCCTTCGCGCCTTGCGTTACTTCAAACGAGACCTTTTGATTTTCCTGCAGCGACTTGAAGCCGTTGCCTTGAATCTCAGAAAAATGCGCGAACAAGTCTTCGCCGCCGTCAGGCGTGATGAACCCAAAGCCCTCAGTGCGCCCAATTTAGAACGTCGACCGGAATCCAGATATCAACATCGCCGAGCGTTTGCCGGTGCGATATCCACCCTTGGCTCCATCAAAACGACGGTAGTGCATTTGGCAATTACGCTGTGGCTGCGGTCGGGAAAGACAACGCGCTCCCAGACGCATGTTTTGCGAAGAAATCGCGTCGATGCGAAGGAATATCGCCATCGCGAAAGCGAGTTCTCTTGATTCCCGACCACGTGCGGTCTACTTTTAACATTGTGTCTATTCGACACATGAAGGAGGTCAAAATGCCATCGCCAAGAAAGGCCCCCCCGAGTCAGGCGGCCGAAACTGAGATGCCGAGCAGGAAGAAGGAGGTCGCAGCACCAAGCAAGTCCCTTGAGAAGACGCAAGGTCAAAAGGGTGCGCAAGTGGCGCAGCGCACGAAAGGCAAACCCAGAGGCTGAGTGGCCCGCCCCCTCGTCCGCGCGCAGGGGGTGCCTCGCCACCATCGCGCTATGCCACGCTTGGGCCGCATCGCTTCGGTGGAATTCGTCGACCGAGCGTCCATGAGGCCGGATGGCGATGTCCAACGTCGCGAAAATGAGCGTTGTGCTCAACCCTCCTTGGACACGGACGGCAGGTCGACAACGTTCTTCATTCGGTCGATAACCTGCTGGGCGGCACCGTAGCCGCGCATCAAAGCCTCGGCCGGGGTACCGAACGGGCGCTCTGCGTCCTCGCCGAAGTGGAGGCGCCGAGTAACCGCGGGGCTCCCGCTCTTCGTTATGTTGACGTCCGCGATGTATCCCACTGGCGCCGCAGGAACCCTTTCGCCAGCAATTCCGGCCACCGCCTCAGTCTCCACCTCGATAGTGAAGTCTTTGTAGTTGTACGTTCGACGCATGCCGAATACCCCCGAATTTTGGTCTTGTGAGATGTCATCTCCATGCCCGCGCCGTACAGCCCAGAGCCCACCCGCGAAGGTCGCCGCGAACCGAACGCGGTGCGGCATGCGCTACCCCTAGTGTCGGGCGGTCGGCGCCGTCGTTTCGACGCCGCCGGGGATTGCGCTAGCGGCTGTCGGCCGTGGGCCGTGGGCCGTGGGCCGTCGAGAAGACGAGCGATGCAGTGCTGCGCCATATGCCTCAACCGCTCGGACTCCACATCGCTCAGTGAGACGTCAGAGCAATGACTACGGCTTCTCTCCATTCGCTCCTGTCCAACTGCTCGGTGAGAGCGTTCAGGAAATATTCGAAAGTCGCATCGACCGTGCTGCGCCTATTCGTCCGCCCGGCTCTGCTTTTCTGCTTTCACAAAGCCGCAGCGTGAGCAATTTGAGTCTGGCCCGTGCAGAGCCAATGAACGTCGACATCCAGGATGGCAGCCATACGCGTAAAAGCGTGCAGAGGCGGGACCGTAATTCCGCGCCGCCAATACTGCACGTCGTTCTCGCTTACGCTTAGTCGCTTCGCTGCTTTCGCCGAGCTGATGCCGGCCCGGTGGAGGGCTCGGTCAAGGCGCGCCCCAAGAGCGCGCCGAAGGGCGTTGTCCTCGAGACTGCGCTCGAGGTGCCCGATTGGATAAGTATGTCGTCCCATTTGCCCTGCGTCTCTCAGTTTATATTTATGCCATTCAGCGCCGACTTTTTTGCGGCGTCAGTTAATGCTACGTATTCGCGATGACCGTCTCGTGACACGTTTTCAAAGCAGCTTAATAGTCGGTTGTGCATCCGACGACTGCTTGATTCATTATTTATGTTTGAGAATAGTCAATGCGCCGGCGGTTTGTGTCAAGTGAGAAAAATTCACCGGCACCTTCTCGTCGCCCTACTGATTATCCTTCCGCATGCCGCCCCGCAAGGGGTTCCGGTAGCTACTCGAGCCGAGTATGCATCATCGGACTTGATTTTTCCGTATGACCGCACAATGAAATGACTAAATAAATTAGTGATTTTATTTGTAGAAAGGCAATTGTTACTATTTGTATCTTCCGCTGCCACTAATTCACAGGAATATCGGTCAAGCAGGGAAACAAATGATTGACACTCGCTCACCTATCCTTAGAATGGGTACTTTCGCTGCGCCGCAACAAAATCATTTCTGACCGCATTTACCCTTACGGAGTTACTGATGAGCAATTTTGCCCCGGAACAATTGTTTGCCACGCAGAAAGCAGCCGTCGACACATTGTTTGGTCTCACGTTCAAAGCTTTCGAAGGGTTCGAAAAGCTAGTCGAGTTGAACCTGCAAGTGGTCAAGTCGACGCTCGCCGAAAATCAGGAAGTCGTCGGCAAGGCCTTGTCGGCCAAGGACCCGCAGGGCTTCTTCGCGCTGCAGACACCACCCACGACAGAAAAACTGCAGTCATACTGGCGCCACGTCTCCGAAATCGTCACCGGTACCCAAGGCGAATTCACAGCGGCCGCTGAAGTGCATTTCAAGCAGTCGCAGCATGACGTGCAAACGTTCGTTGACGGTCTCGCGAAGAACGCACCGGCAGGAAGCGAAGCTCTCGTGTCCGCATGGAAGTCCGCCATCGGGACCGCCAGCGAGACAGCAAGCTCCGCGTACGACGCTGCCAAAAAGGCCACACAACAGGTGGTAGAAATTGCGGAAAGCAATGTTAGCGCTGCGTCCTCCGCCTCGACCGCGTTAGCGAAAAATTCCGTCGCTAGAACGACAGCAACGACCGAGAAGAAATAAGTTTTCGCAGGTTGGCCCAAGTGAAGGCAACTAAAGCGAGCCCTGCTTGCTTTAGTTGCGTCGCTCGACAAGCGACGCATCGTCCTTGAGGACGACGTCATGGAACATGTCTCGTGTGAAATGCACTGGCTGGGCGAATCGTCGATGACTGTGGCTTTGAGACGGTTGTAGACATCATCGCGGGCACCTTCATTACGGTTGGCTTGAGGTGCAATCGGATTACACCTGGCAGTGGCATCGTCGGCTTGCTCGTCAAGGCTTTGACAGGTGCTGCGATTCTGTTGGCGCTGCTTCGAGTCTTCAGCCGGGGACGCTCAGGCCGGGCGGCGTGAGGGTCTACGTGGCGGCCCGGTAGGCCGCTGTTTGGCCGCTCGAAAGACGCGTCAAAGTAATGCGCAACGCATGTACTTCGTCCGCAGCAAAAGACAATCCCATGCAGGCGCGTCGTCCGCACGGGATTTTTCTTGTTGAAGACCCAAGTATCGTCCTCGCGACGGACTAACTGGATTGCAATCGGCCAGATTCAAGTCGTGCTCAGCGGTCTTTTCACCTCCAACCACCAAGTCTGCAGTTAAGTTTGAGGTTCTTGCGATGACCACGTTATATGAGACCTTGGATATCCCTGCACACGCGACGGGCGAAGAAATAAAACGGGCCTACCGGAGGGCCGCTATGCGCTGGCATCCAGACCGCAATGTTGGTCAGGAGAGCGCGGCAAGGGCCGCGTTCCTCGACATTCAAAGCGCTTATGCCATCCTGTCCTCCCCAGCCCAACGACAGGTTTACGACTCCGTGTTTGCCGTTGAGATGGAACGTCGCGAAGCGCAACGACAGCGGGAGGAGTGCGAGAAGGTTGAACGCGAGGCCGCTGCTCGCGCGGCTGAAGCAGCGGCATACACGAACATGGTCGCATTGGCGATGCGTTTCGCTAATCAGGATTACAACCGCGACGTGATTCTCGGCGTGTTGCTCGGTAGCGATTGCGGCATCGAGCTTGCTCGGCGTATCGCCGATAGTGCGTTGGCCCTGCATGCGTCAAGGCAATCCGATGCAGCGTCGGTAGAATCCGCGAGCTGCGCGCCGGAGACAACCACCGAACAGGTACAGGATGACCCTATTGCCACAGACCGTTCCCGCTCGTTTCCCGGCGTCTGGTTTCCGTTCTGGAACGTCCTGCGTTCCTGAGCCACCGTGGTTGTTGAGCCAACAAGTTGCTTAGGGATGTCGTGCACCTTCTGAAGCAAGAGCACGAAGCTTGGATAACAGTGTTCAACTGACGTGTGACAATTTTTCCTCGCGCTTCGGGCTAGTTACTGAACCGCGTGCGACCGTGCAATGTGTCAGGCGAGCAAGCGGAGCGCGAGGCTGACCGCTCGGCAGACTGGAATCGCTTTGCTCGCCACTCATTGCTAATCAAGGCACGAGACAGGTTGCGCTTCACTTTTGAGGCCACCCTCTATGCCTGGATGGCACGTCCCGCTGCGTCGCGCCGTGTGAGATAGCAAAGAGACGCTAGGCCGTACGCATGGGTGTGCAGTCACGTTCTGAGGTAAATGCGATAGGTCCTTCGATTGTACCGGCGATACCTGAAGCCGCCAGCCAGTCCGGAGGAAGTGTGTTACTGCGACTCGAGGGCGTCGAGTTGCGCTTGCGCAATCTCGCCCGGGTGTTGGTCGTGGTACGCGTCGAACAACTGTGCGCATAACTGAGCAAGTGAAGCGAGGTTCACCGCCTGGTCTGCGTGCTCGACCTCTCCTGCGTTGAGTACGTCATCGAGAACCGGAGCGAGACGGCGCAATTGCCGGAAAGTGGCGTCGTCAAGTTTCATGTTGGACCTCCTGTCGTCATCCGGTAGAGCGCATGTTGAAGGGTCCTGCCCCAAGGCTTTGGCTACGTCCGGCCTGTTTCGCCAGTCGGACCTGCTGGCCGGGCCGCAAGGAACTTTTTGATGTGTCTGCCTATGAGGGACGCATAATATCCGGGCAGGTCCAGGTAGAGCCAGCGCTCGTATTCCAAGGTTCGCGGCTCGCACGCCAAAAAGGGTTACGGATTGCCTAACTGGGCGCCGCCAGGGTCCGTATGTTCGGGCCCAATGCATCCTTTAGCGGGCGGGTGCATGGCATTCGTGGGGCGGCCCGGGCGCGCAAAATGGTTTGCTTGACATCATAAAGCATCAGATTGTGAGGCTGAATTTCGGTCCTCATGTCCGTACTGCCACTGCACTGCACAATAAATCTGAGAAACGACGTGAGCATTAAACTGTGATTGCCCGCAACGTAAGGGATGGACCACATCGGACGATGCCGCCGACGCGAAACAAGTGCTTGCCGGATGCTGGCTAGCATAGCTTCAATTTGTGCGTCGCACAAATACATAACAATTGTCAGCCGCCAGGGGAGGGTTTACGCTTGTCCTACTTCCTCGCGAGACGACTATGGGCACACCTGCTCTTCTGGACCGCTACGAACTGCTCGCCGCGTGGCATCGCCTCACTCCGAAGGCAGAATTTGCCGGGCGCTACCGATATGAGCTAGACGAACTCGGCGAAGCGATACTGAATCCCTCCCCGTCAGCCAGGCGCCAGATAGTGCTCACGGACGTCTACTGTCACCTAACCGAACAGATTGGTCACCTTGCCGCCATGTCGGTGGCCGTTACGACCCCGTCATTTGGCATTAGGGTCCCAGACGTTATCTGGATGTCGTGCGACAAGTGGGAAGGTTTCGACCGCGACGACCCTGTGCCGTTCGTGCCCGACCTTTGTGTTGAGGTGCTTCTCGATAGCGACAGGGCGCACGACATTGACCGGAGGGTCAAGAGCTATCTGGAAGGCGGCGCCCGCGAAGTCATTGTCGTTGGCCAGTACGGACAGGTCGAGTATTGGGGAGCCAGGGGCCAGCGGCAAGCTTCAGACTTCGGCATGGCGCTATCGCTTGACCGCATGTATTTCGAAGAAGGGGGCGTGTCCAGATTGCGATAGCCCCGTCACGGCTTCATCCATGTATCTCGCCGCATCCGCGTCTTCAACATCTGGCGTCTGCGTAGCGTCCTACGCTACGCAGAGCGGGCCGCGACGAAGGATTGACTGTGCGAGATGTGTGGTGGAGCGGGCGCGAGGCGAAGGGCACGGTGCGCCGGCGAGCGTCGTTGCGCCCTAAGCAGGCTTATCGTCTACGCCTGAACAGGCCGGTCGGCCGTCGCGACTCGTAACTGAATTTTTCTCGTTTTGGTTGACGTGACCGTGGTTCGAGCGCCAACCTTCGAGCTTCGTCTGCCTGCGGCGAGCTTTCCGACAAATCGCCGTTGTTCCACATCCAAAGCGGCAGAACTGTAACGACAGCCCAGTTACCGATGTCTTGCACGACGACAAAGCAGCGGTCGTCCGCTTTGCTGTAGATGAGGCAAAAGCGCCGGTTGGACGAAGCCTCCCCAAGTGACACGCATCGACCTGCGTCCACCATTTCCCGAACAGATGTTGCCGACAGTGTCGACCGTTGACTCACCCGTTCCTTTGCGTGAAGTGCAACCCACGACCGTCGAGGGCTGGACCGTTTCCTGGAGAAATGAATCTTTGTCTCCTACGCGTTAATGGCGCTCCCGCGCAAGTCTATTTCGTCTTCGGGCTCATCGCAACGCGGCCATGGGCGGCCTTGGGGACCCGGCCCGCGGACGCGCTGCGTCACGGGCCGCCAGGTCCGCTGCATCAGTTAGATAGGCGGATGCAGTGCGACCAGCCAATCTCACGAGGGCCTCGTAGGCTTTATCATATTGTCCGCCGGCAGCATTCCCGGCAAGGCCTCTACAAAGAAATCCGCTTGTAATGCGGCCCCAGCCTGCACGTCATACTGAGCGAAGTCCCGGACACCCGCAGCGAGCAGGACTTCGTCGTCGAGGAAAAAGTTTCCCGAACACTCCTTAGCGAGGCGCGTCAGGATAAAGTGGGCAGCGTCGGCGACTATTTCCGGCTTGCGACATGCCGCAACCATGTTCGCGCCGCCAATCTCGTTTCGCACAGCAGCAGTCGCGATGGCAGTTCTGGGCCATAGCGAATTGACCGCGACACCACGGTCCTTGAACTCGCCAGCGAGCGCCAGCGTGAACAGGCTCATCGTGTATTTTGCGATGGTGTAGGCCGGAAAATCTTTAAACCACTTCGCGTCGCTGACCAATGGCGGTGACAGTGTGAGGATGTGCGGGTTCGATGAATTGAGGAGGTGAGGCAGGCAGGCCTGTGCACATACAAACGTCCCTCTGCCATTGACTCCATGCATCAGGTCATACCGTTTAACGGGTGTGTCAAGTGTGCCAGTGAGTCGAATGGCGCTGGCATTGTTCACGAGGATATCGATGCCACCGAACAACCCAACGGTCTCGGCAACTGCGGCTTTTACGCGTTCCTCGTCGCGAATGTCCACAACAAGCGGGAGCGCCTTGCCGCCAGCCGCTTCAATAGCGGTAGCCGCCGTATAAATCGTGCCCTCGAGACGCGGGTCCGGGTCGGCGGTCTTTGCGGCAATCACGACGTTCGCGCCGTCGCGTGCGGCTCTAAGTGCAATCGCGAGTCCGATGCCGCGACTACCGCCGGACATGAATAGTGTCTTGCCAGCAAGGCTCATGGTCGTCTCCTGAATACTTACCCCAGAATACGCTTACGCAGGAAGCGCGGCGTTGCTACCAGTCAAAACGTTCGGCCTCCCAGTCGACCGAACGATGATACCGCCGCTTCGGAAAGCGCCGCTACCGCACGATAGGAAGCGCCGACCGTCCGTCGTATAGCTCGGGCTTCGTCCGTCCTGATTCATGTGCCACGTACCGGCGCTGTTAAACCGCGCCGACTTTGAGCGTCCCGCGGCCGAATCTGTTAGTCAGGTTGGACAACCCAACTGCGTCGCCAAGTCGTTCATGTCCGTCGCTAAGAAGTCCCAATGCTGTTCGGCGTGCAGGTCGCTCGTTTGTCCTGGCCCATGTTCGGTCGGCCGTACAAGGAAAGCTGTTTTCAGGCCGCAGAGCCGCGCTGCCGCTAAGTCGCCATTGTGGGCCGCGACCATGCAGACCTCCGCAGGATGCAGACCGAGAATTTCGACTGTCTTAGAGTAGACCTCGGGGGACGGCTTATAAGCTCGAGCAACTTCCGCACCGAGAATTGCGTCCCAAGGGAGCGCCGCCCTTTTCGCCATATCCATCATCAGCCTGATGTTGCCGTTGGAGAGCGGTGCAATCATGAATCGACGCTTGAGCCGCAATAAACCTGCAACAGAATCAGGCCAAGGGTCGAGTCGATGCCAGGAGAAGTTCAGGTCTTCAATCTCTTGCGCAGATATCGAACTGGAATCGACACCGTAATCGGAGAGCACCTTCTTCAAATTCTCGCGATGCAAGACGTCAAGCGGTACGAAGGGCCGTCGTCCGCTACGTATCTCCTCCATCGCTGGGGAGTACTGACGGCGCCATGCGTCCGCAAACTCGGCTGCATCCACTTGCGGCGCAAAACGATTCAGGAACGGATACAGCTCTCGGGTCACTCCGGTTCGCCAATCGACCACGGTGCCGAATACATCAAATAAGAGAGCTTTTATCTGCCGACCATCGGACATTTCATTCACCTCGCAATCGACGCAATTCGTCGAGTCTATCTCAGCGCCCACACCGATTCGAAGTTGCCTCCCGCTGGAGAAGCGATTAAGACAGCAGGGGCGCACGCCAACAAATAGACGAGAGTATTCCACCATTGCCGTTGAATTCCTCGAACCGGCCACCTGGCTCTCGAACCGCCGCTGGACAAAATCGCTACCGCTATCGACCACCTGCTGCTGCGTGCGTTCATTTATGCGCCTGGTAATGGGAAGACTTCTAGCACCTTCCGTAATTGAGGCGCGCGTGGCATATTGCGGGCATATCCATTAAGGAGGCCACAATGCCGACTCTCGAACAAATCCAGGCCACGATGAAGAAACTGCAGGTGCAAGCCGATGCCTTGATTGCAAAAAAGGCGCAAGCGGCGGTCGACCAAATTCGCGCATTGATGCTGAAGCATGGTTTGACCACAGAAGACATCGAGGCTAAAGCAAAGGCAAAGCGCGAAGCGAAAGCGATGAACGGAGGCGCTTCCCAGGTCAAGGCGAAGGCTATCAGTAGATTAAAGGGCAAAGCCACGCCGAAATATCAACATCCCAAAACGGGCGCCACGTGGACGGGACACGGTCGCGCGCCGGCCTGGATTGCTAACGTCAAGGACCGGAGCAAGTTCCTGATTGCGGGTAGCGCTGACGCTGCTCTCGCAGCGGGCGTGGGTACTGTGAGCAAGGCGAAGACTGCCACCAAGAAGGTCGCGGCGGTTGCTGGCGCTGGTGCTCATAAGGGACAGCGCAAAGGTCCGCAGCCTGCGAAGTACCTTGACCCCAAGACCGGAGCGACCTGGAGCGGACGAGGCCCGGCGCCGGCGTGGCTCGCCGCAGCCAAAGACCGTTCGAAGTTTTTGATTGCCAGTGCCGACGCCGGTTCAGCGGATGCGGGTAGTGTGAAAGTTGCAGGCAAGAAAGCTAGCGCCAAGAAGGTAGCGGCAAAAAAGCTATAACTACGAAGCCGGCTGCCAAGAAGGCTCCCGCGAAGAAGGCCGTGGCCGCCCCGTGAGCAGTTGTCTAATCCGGTGTCGGCTCAACGGCCTCAATCTGGTTGCCCGGCGTGGCCAGTGACCTGCTTGCCACACCGGGCAATCGAAGGACACGACGTCTTATTGTCGTTGCGGTAAGGACAAGTGCCAAGCGGACCTGACAACGCCTCCGTCCGGGGACCCTTATAAAACGGAGTCAGGGACGCTTTCATTATTAGGGGGCAAAAGCCACAGCTATCGGACCACCCCTCATTCAACCGTCACCGACTTAGCCAGGTTCCGCGGCTTATCGATATCCGTTCCCCTCGCGAGGGCCGCATGAAAAGCGAGCAGTTGCATCGGGATCGTGTGCAGAATCGGCGAGAGAGGACCGTAGTACTCCGTGAGACGGATGACCTCTATCCCCGGACTCGGCGAGATGCCGCAGTCGGCGTCGGCGAACACAAAAAGCTTGCCGCTGCGCGCGCTGACCTCATGCATATTCGATTTGAGTTTCTCGAGTAACCGGTCATTGGGCGCGACGGCTACCACGGGCATCTCGTCGCTGACCAGCGCAAGAGGACCGTGCTTCAACTCGCCGGCAGGGTACGCCTCGGCGTGAATGTACGAGATCTCCTTCATCTTGAGAGCACCCTCCAGGGCGACCGGAAAATGCATGCCGCGCCCCAGGAACAGGATGTTCTGTCGTCGTGTAAGTTGCTCCGCCCAGCCGATAATCTGCGGCTCCAGCGCAAGTACTTTGCTCATCGCGTCCGGAAGATGGCGAAGCGCGCGAAGATGGGTTTGCTCGTCGTGTTCGGATAAGCGCTTACGTGCCTGAGCCAGCGTCAGCGCAAGCAGGAACAACGCAACAAGCTGCGTGGTGAAGGCCTTCGTCGAGGCCACGCCAATCTCGATGCCTGCCCGCGTAAAGAAGGTCAGCGCGCATTCACGAGCCAACGCGCTGCTCGGCACGTTGCAGATAGCGAGCGTGTTCAGCATGCCTTGCCGCCTTGCAACCTCCACGGCGCCGAGGACATCCGCCGTCTCGCCACTTTGCGACACCGCGACAACCAGCGTCTTTGGATTCGGTACGCTCTCGCGATACCGGTATTCACTCGCAATTTCCACGCTGACCGGCAGTTGCGCCAGGCTTTCTATCCAGTACTTAGCGGTTAGTGCCGCATGATAGCTTCCGCCACACGCGAGAAGCAGGACGGAATCCACGGAGTTCAGCACTCGCCAGGCGTTGTCGCCGAACAGTTCCGGCATGATCGATGTGACGTCCTGCAGCGTGTCGGCAACCGCGCGCGGCTGCTCGAAAATTTCCTTCTGCATGTAATAGCGGTAAAGCCCCAGGTCAGCCGCCCCGCTATGCGCCGCGACGGTATGCACCCGGCGCTCGACACGGCGGCCAGCGGCGTCGACTACCCGATGCCGGTGAAGCTGGATATCGGCTACGTCGCCGTTCTCCAGGTAGGCGATCTGATCTGTAATGTTCGATAGCGCGATGGCATCGGAGGCCAGGAAGTTCTCGCCATCGCCTATACCGACCACTAGCGGCATGCCGTCCCGCGCACCGACCAGCCGATGCGGCTCGTCACGACAGAGCACCGCAATGGCATAGCTCCCGCGCAGTTGCGCTATGGCTTCTTTGACCGCCTCGAACAAGTCGCCGTTGTACAAGTGGTCGATCAAGTGCGCGATCACTTCGCTGTCGGTCTGGCTAGCGAAGACATATCCGCTTTCCTCAAGCGCCGCTCGCAACTCTTCGTGATTTTCAATGATGCCGTTATGCGAAAGCGCGATTCGCGGTGTTTCCGCGCTTGGCGAAAAATGCGGATGAGCATTCGCGGTAACGGGCTTGCCATGCGTCGCCCAACGCGTATGAGCAATGCCCGTATAACCGGACAAGGCCTCCTTAGTGATCACGTCCTGCAAGTGCGCAACGCGATCGACGCTGCGAGCGCGTACCAGTTTCCCCGCCTGATATAACGCGACGCCGCACGAGTCGTAGCCGCGATATTCCAGGCGTTTGAGGCCATCGACCAGATTGGGCAGGATGTTGCGTTGTGCGACCGCGCCGACAATTCCACACATGACGTTGTTCCCTGGACGGTCCCCCCTTGGAACCGGTGCTCGAATGTTAAGGTTGACTTGGTGGAATTTAATTTCATAATTACGCTTCATATGAAATTTCAACCTGGTCGATCAAGCTAATGAAATTTTATTTCACGCTAAGCGACCTATAGCGGTCCATACGGAGCCTCAAGTGCCGGGAATTTATCTGGACGACCTCGACCTTCGCATCCTTGGAATGCTGCAAAGAGATTCGTCGATCTCAAACATTGAGCTAGCCGCGCGCGTGCACGCATCGCCGCCTACGTGTTTGCGACGGGTGAGCAAACTCAAGGAAGCGGGAGTCATTCAGCGCGAAGTGGCGATTCTCGATTACGCCAAAATCGGTTCGACACTGACCGCGATTATTGAAGTAAGCCTTGACCGGCAAGCCGCCGAAGACCTCGACAGTTTCGAAGCCTATATCTGCGCCGAAGCGGTGGTGACCCAGTGTTATCGGGTGTCGCCGGGGCCCGACTTTCTGGTCGTAGCCGAAGTCGCCGACATGCCGGAATACGACGAACTCGCGCGCCGGCTATTCAAGGCGTCCTCGAACATTCGCAACGTGCGCACATTCTTTTCGACGCATCGCGCCAAGTTCGAGGCTAATGCTCCAGTTGGGGCAATTTCACTCGCCGCTAAGCGAGCGAATGTCTGAGAAGAGATCTGCTTTCACGACGCGCACGCGCTAGCCAACCGGAACACATTAACCGTTTCGCGCAGCATCTGCGCCTGCTCCTGCATCGACTGGGCGGCGGCCGTGGCTTGTTCGACCATCGCGGCATTTTGCTGAGTGGTTTCGTCCATTTGAGCAATAGCGATGTTCACCTGTTCGATGCCGCGACTCTGCTCTTCGGACGCTACCGAGATTTCGCCAATGATGTCGGTGACGCGCTGCACCGCTTGAACCAGCGACTGCATGGTCGTGCCGGCGCGCTCCACCAGCGCCTTGCCGTCGTCGACCTTGCCGGTGGACTCTTCGATCAGGCTCTTGATCTCCTTGGCTGCGTCGGCGCTGCGGCGTGCCAGGTTACGCACTTCGCCTGCCACGACGGCAAACCCCCGCCCTTCCTCGCCCGCGCGTGCCGCTTCAACCGCCGCGTTGAGCGCGAGGATATTCGTCTGGAACGCTATGCCTTCGATTACGGAAATGATGTCGACCACTCGCGTGGAACTGGCTGCGATGCTTTGCATCGTCGCGACGACCTGCTGCACGGCGGTCCCACCTTCGCTTGCGATCAGCGATGCATTAGCGGCCATCTTGTTCGCCTGATGTGCGTTCTCGGCGTTTTGCTTCACCGTCGCGGTCAACTGCTCCATGCTCGCGGCGGTTTCGCTGATCGACGACGCCTGCTGCTCCGTGCGCGCCGAGAGATCATGGTTGCCCGCCGCGATCTGCTGAGCGGCAACGGTGATGGTTTCAGTGCCGCCGCGAATACGCCGGACCGTATCGGCGAGCCGTTGCTGCATGCGTTGCATCGCGGACAACATGCTGCCTGCATCCGTTGCGCTCAGCGCGACTTCGTGCGAGAGATCGCCGTCCGCGATGCCCTCGGCAACGGAAGCCGCATACGCCGGTTCGCCGCCCAGACTGTGCTTCACGTTCCGTATGATCAATACAAGTGCCGCCGAACTCACGCCGCCGATCAACAGGATCACGATCAGGTATTGCAGCAGGCTGACCTTGAACGCGTCGTTGATATCGTTGACGTACACGCCGGAGATCAGATACCAGTCCCACGGCGCGAAGCGCTTGACGAAGCTGATCTTCGGCACGTGTTCCGATTTGCCCGGCACGCGGGCCATGTACGGCACGAAACCTTGCCCGTTTGCCTGGGCGACCTTGACCATCTCGACGAACAACAACTTGCCGTCCGTATCCTTGTAGTCGCTCACGTCCTTCATGCGCAGGTCGGCAAGCACCGGATGCATGATGACCACCGGTTGAGCGGTTGTAATCATCATGTAGCCGTTACCCGGATAGCGCATGGCGGCGAGTTTCGCCTTGGCCTGCTGCTGCGCCTGCTCCAGCGTCAGTTGATGCGCGTCTACTTGTTTGGCGTAGTCGGCAACAACGCCGTAAGCCGACTCGACCACGTTTTCGACTGCGCTCTTGCGCTCCGCGGTCATGATTTCGCGCGACTGCCACGCGGCCCATCCGCCCAGGGACAAGAGTCCCAGCCACGTGATGAGCAGCGCCAGCCATAATTTGGTGTTCAGACTGAGACGGTCCAATCTACTCTCCGATGCACGGCGCAAGCCGTAAACCAGCGCATGCGATTCATGCGCCGCTCTGTGCATATCGGCCGTCCGGCGGAAACCTGAAGTCAGGAAAACACCGAGCGGTATCCGCACGAACGCGGGACACCTCACCGGCTACGCTTCCAAAACCCTCTTGACATTCATAACCGTCGAGCTATGATTAAATCCATCACTCCCTGGTTATTGATTTGTCATGCAAACTGGATTCGACACTCTATTCGCAGCACTGTCGGATCCGACTCGACGCGGGATTTTCGAGCGGCTGGCACGCGACGGTGAGCTGACGGTGCGGGCGCTCACGGATCGCGCCGAGATATCGCAACCGGCGGTCTCGAAGCATCTGGGCGTGCTGAAGCAAGCGGGCCTGGTGCGTTACCGGCGTACCGGCCGCGAAACACATTACAGTGCGGAGCCCAAGGGCCTAGCCCCGTTGATCGACTGGATGGACCTGTACGGCACCTTCTGGAATGAACGCCTCGATCAGCTTGAACTGCTTCTGAACAGAATGGATCAGTAGTTATCCTTTCTAAATGAATGTCCGTGCTGAACTACCAAATTGGCGACAAAGTCAGCCTGAGCGTGGACGATTTCACCCGCCTTTCTTAAGCGTTCTTCGCTGAGATAGAACGTAAATATCCCTAATCGCTCTCATACCCAATCAGCTCATGACCTCAACCACTGCTCCCACGCGCTCCCTTGTCGTTGATCGCCAACTGTCACATGCGCCAGAAAAAGTCTGGCGCGCGCTGACGCTGGGCTACCTGATCGAAGACTGGTTGATGCCAAACGATTTCCAGCCTGTCGTCGGCCATCAATTCAAACTTCGCGCCAATCCCAATCCGCATTGGAACGGCGTGACCGATTGCGAAGTGCTGGCGGTCGTTCCCGAAAAGCTTCTTTCCTACACGTGGAATTCATCCGGCGATGAAGCCGGACGACTAGCTACCGTCGTCACCTTTACGCTGACGCCCACGAACGGGGGCACACATCTGCGGATGGAACAGTCCGGCTTCAGGCCCGACAACGAACAGAATTATCAGGGTGCCCAATATGGTTGGCAGAAGTTCCTTGCCGAACTGGATCGCGTGGTGGCCGGACTGTAGCAAGGAGCCGTGACAACTTTGGTGCCGAGTGCCCGTGAGCTCTTGGCGGCAGCGCCCGAGACTAAGTAAGCCGTTTCATCTCCACCGCAAATACCAGCGTGTCGCGCCATTCGCCCCTGATCAGCACGTTCTTGCGGTAAAGGTCCACTTGTTGCATCCCAAGTTTTTCCAGGACATGGATGGACGCGGCATTCTCGGGTCGGCTTGTCGCAAAGATTCGCCGCACATTGCGCTCGGTCGTCAGGTATTCGATCAACCGCTGTGCGCCTTCCGTGCCGTACCCCTTGCGCCAGTATCGGGGATTGAGCGAATAACCGATCTCGGCGTCCGTGCCGTTCTCCGACAGAGTCGCCCGGTAGCCACCTATCAGGCGGCCATCGTTGAGCACCGCCGCAAGTTCCAGGGTTCTTCGCCCGGGCAGCGAATTTTCAAACACGCAGCCGGCGATGTATTCCCTCGTCTGCTCGATCGTGTTGGGTCCCCATTCCTGATGGGCTACGACCTCGGTTGAACTCGCGTATTCGTGGACCGCATCGATATCGGACGGCACAAAATCCCGGAGATAAAGGCGCGCGGCGACCAGCTTCATATCGATGCAACGCCATGCCGCGCAACGATCTTGCCGTGCGCAACCACAAGCTTGCGGACCGGTCGAGATACGACCGCATGAGCAACCGTTTCCGCGTCCACCAGAACAAGATCGGCCCGTGCACCTTCGTGCAGCCCATAGTCCTTGAATCCACATGCTCGAGCGCCTAGCGTGCTGACGCAATCGAACGCAAGTGCAAGGTCCTCATCGCGCCGAAGGTCGTAGCGCATGCCAACGAGCATCGCCCGCTCGAGCATGTCGGGCGTGCCAAAAGGCGTCCATGTGTCGCGTATTCCGTCGTTACCCGCAAACAGCGTCACGCCGGCTTCGATGCAAGCCCGCAACGGCGGCACGGGCACCGATGACGGTGCCGTAGTGAGCAGCGCGACGTCGAGATCCGCAATCCTTGCCAACAGAACGTCGCGTTCCCGATCCGCGATCATGCCCAGACAAAACGCATGGCTGACAACAACGCGCCCCTGCATACCCAACGCCTTCACACGGTCCAGCAGCAGGTTGAACGTGAATGCACCTATCTCGCCGGGCTCGTGAAGATGGATGTCGATGGGCCTCTGATGACGATTCGCGATCTCGAACGTGGTGTCGAGCGAGGCGACCGGGTCTTGATCGATGAGCGCCGGATCCAGGGCGCCGAGCACGTCGGCGCCTTCCTTCAGTGCGTCGCCAAGCAGCGCGTCGGTGCCTGGACGACGCCGCATGCCTGACTGCGGAAACGCCACGATCTGAATCTCCATCACATCGCTTAGTGCTTCGCGCGTCGCGAGCACGCCGTTCAAATGCCTGAGCCCGGCGTCGGTGTCGATATCCACATGCGTTCTAAGCCGCGTCGTTCCCGCTGCGAGAAAAGCCCGTGCAAGTGCAAGCGACTGCGCGCCTGCGTCGTGTCCCGTGCTGGCACGCCACGATCGTTCGTTCTCGATCCTGTCGACGAGCCTTGGACCCACTTCGTTGCGATACCACGGCATGCCCCAGTTCGTTTTGTCGAGATGCGTATGACCTTCGACGAACCCGGGCAGGACCACCGCACCCTCGCCGTCTTCACGCAACACGTCGGCGCCGCGCCGCAGGTTCGTCCCGATTTCTTCGATCCGGCCGCCGGCTACAGCGATATCCATAGGGGTGCCGTCCGGCAGACGGACATTGGTGATCAACAAGCTGGCGTGCACTGAGACTCCTTACATCGAGAATACACATACGCGGTTGCTTCATGGCGAACCGATAAGGCCAGGCTCAGCGGACTTCAAAAATCGCGTCCACTTCTACCGACGCGCCCGCGGGAAGCGTAGCAACGCCCACCGCGGTCCGGGCGTGCCGGCCTCGTTCGCCAAACACGGCGAACATGAGATCGGAGGCTCCGTTGATGACTTTCGGCACGTCTGGATAACCCGGCGTGCAATACACGAATCCGCCCATGCGATGACAACTGACCACGCGATCGAGGTCACCATCGAGTGCGAGTTGAAGTGCGGCGAGCAGATTGAGTCCGCAGATCTGCGCTGCGTGCTGACCCGCTTCAAGATCGTGTTGTGCACCTACGGGACCGGCATATCGAACCTCGCCTTCCCATTCGCAAATCTGTCCCGAGAGGAAGATCAGCGAGCCCGAGCGTGAGAAAGGTTTGAAAGCGCCGCGAGGCGCAGGCACTTTCGGCAGGACGAGTCCAAGCGCCTCGAGGCGCATGGCAGGTGAATCAGGATTGACTGGAACGGACGTGGATGTCATTGACAGCTCCCAGTTGGAAAACATATTGCCTAATCGAACGAACCGGACGCACGGATGGGTTCGCGCCACACATCCAAGTGTGTCACAACATCTCGCGAACGAATGCGCCTGGATGACCTAGCTTGAAACGGCGATTGAACAACGCAACGTCGCCGGTCAAGAATCGTTCCTGCGCAATCGTGGGCCGAGCGAATATTTCCATCAAGGTGCATACTCGTCGACGGTCGCGCCATCGCGGCCGCCTCATGCGTCGCGGCGCCAAGACTGCGACGTTGCCCGACGTCCCCTATTACCACAGCCCCATGTCCCGCAGCCCGCAGTCGTCGCGTCCCCTTGTCATTGCATCGGTCATGGCATCAATGGCAATGGTCGCCATCGAAGCCACCATCGTTTCAACCGCCATGCCTCAGATCGTCACGCAACTTGGCGACCTGCATCTCTATAGCTGGGTCTTCTCGTCCTTCCTGCTGACGCAGACCGCGATGACCGTCATCTTCGGCAAGCTCGCGGACCTGTATGGCCGCAAGCCGGTCATGCTTGCCGGCATCGCGATCTTCCTGATCGGCTCGGTGCTTGCCGGCTTCGCCTGGTCGATGCCGGCCATGATCGTGTTCCGCCTGATCCAGGGGATCGGCGCGGGCGCGATCCAGCCGGTCACGCTGACGATCGTGGCCGACCTCTATCCCGCACGCGAACGAGGCAAGGTGCAGGGTTATCTTGCAAGCGTGTGGGCCATTTCGGCAGTCGTCGGACCGATGGTCGGCGGCTTCATCATCCGCGATTTTTCGTGGGCCTGGATCTTCTGGATGAACGTGCCGATCGGTCTCGCGTCGGCGGCCGGTTTCATCGCGTTCCTGCGGGAAACGGAGCGGCATGCCCGCCCGTCCATCGACTTCGCCGGGGCTGCGCTCTTCATGGTCTCGATCGCGGCGCTGATGATGTCGCTGACCTATGCCGGCAATGACGACATCACGAAGGCCCTGATAGCAGGCGGGTTTTTTATCGTGTGCCTGCTGTTCTTCCTGATGCAGGAAAAACGCGCGACCGAACCCATGATCTCGTTCGCACTCTGGAGCCGCCGGCCGATCGCCGCGTGCAACGCGTCGACGGTCTTGTCCGGCATGATCCTGATGGGCGCGACCACGTTCCTGCCGATGTACGTCCAGGGCGTCCTGCATCGTTCGCCGGTCGTCGCCGGTCTTGCGCTGACCATGATGATGGTCGGATGGCCCGTCGGCGCGACGCTCGCGGCGAAGTCGTTTCATCGTATCGGGCTGCGGCGCATCCTGATCGGCGGCAGTGCGTTTATCCCGGCCGGCGCGATATGCCTGCTCGTGTTGTCGCCGGATAGCTCACCGCTGGTCGCGGCGTTCGGTTCGCTCATCATGGGCTTCGGCATGGGAACGTCGAGCGTCAGTGCGCTCGTGCTGATCCAGGAGATAGTGGATGGTGCGCAGCGCGGCAGTGCGACCGCGTCGAATCTTTTCTCGCGCAATCTCGGCAGCACGATTGGCGCAACCTTGTTCGGCGCCGTGCTCAACTTCGGCCTGAGTCATTCGAAGGGCGTCGCGGCGGTGACATCGGACCAGTTGAAGGCACTGCTGCAGAATCAGGCGGCGAGCCTCGGCAGCAGCGACGCAATCCGCCAGGTGCTGCATCAATCGCTTCACCTGACGTTCCTGTCGATTTTCGCGATCGCGATTTTTGTCGTCGCGTGCCTTGCCTTTGTCCCCACGATTACCTTGGGGCACGAGAAAAAGATGCCTCTGGAAGCGTTGTCACCGCTCGAAGACTGAGTACGCCGCGGCCGGCTGATCTACCAGTCCGGCCGGATCGGGCCGGCGTCCCGCTCTATCCCGCACGCAGACGTCGGCGCTGTTCGCTCATAGTGAGCCGCGCTCAAAACGTACCGCGCCGCCGCCCGGCTGAATCGCGGCTGCTATCCCGCCGCTGCCCCGCCTTTCAGCCTACTTGCAATGCAAGAGCCCTGCCCGTAAAATGCGAATGATTCCCATTTAATATAAATAACGTCGATGAGGCAGGCAGCAATTCTTCGCGCATCCCGTAGCGCCCCGATTACCGTGCGTCGGCCATGAGATCGTGGCTGGTGCGGCTGCACCGCTGGTTCGGCTTGGCGATTGCGCTGTTCCTGTTCGTGGCGGGATTGACCGGCGCGGTTATCGCTTGGGACCACGAACTGGACGCCGCGTTGAACCCAGTGTTCTTCGTCGCGAAGTCCTCCAGCGCCTGCACTGTCTCCGCTGGAACTGGCGAACCGGATTGAAGCCGCCGATCCACGCGTGCAGGTGATGTATCTGCCGCTCGCGGCCGAGCCCGGTCATACGTTGCAGATCGGCGTGAGCGGCCGTACCAATCCGGCGACGGGCACGCCCTACGAACTCGGCTTCAACCAGCTTGCTGTCGACCCCGCCACCGGCGAGATCCAGGCGCGCCGCGAATGGGGCGCTGTGTCTGTATCGCGGCTCGAGTTGATCCCGTTCATCTACAAGCTCCACTACTCGCTGCATCTGCCGATACGCGGCGGTATCGACCTTGGCATGTGGCTGATGGGCATTGTCGGGATCGTGTGGCTGTTCGATAGCGTGATTGCGATCGCGCTTGCGTTTCCGAGCCTCAAAAGCTGGCATAAGTCGTTTATGTTCCGCGTGAGGCGCGGCGGTTATGCGCTGACCTTCGATTTGCATCGCTCGGGCGGCGCATGGGTGTGGGGCCTGCTGATGGTCGTTGCGCTCACATCAATTGCCATGAACCTGACGAACCCGGTCATGCGCCCGCTCGTCTCGTTGTTCTTGCCGCTGGGTTCAACCCCCTTCTCCGATCCCGGGTTGGCAATGCCGCCTGGTCCAACTGCGTCGACGTTGAGCCGGGAACGCGTCGTTGTGCTTGCCCGGGTCGCGGCGCGTCGTGACGGGATAGACGCGCCGCCCGGCGGCCTGCTCTATTCGCCTTTGCTGAACACGTACGGCGTTGGTTATTTCGAGCCCGGCAACGATCACGGCGATGCGGGTCTGGGCAATGCGTGGCTCTTCTGGAACGCGCAGACCGGCAAACCTGTGGGCGCTCAGATTCCCGGCCGTGGATCAGCCGGCGACATCTTCATGCAGGCTCAATTCCCGCTTCATTCCGGGCGCATCATTGGATTGACCGGAAGGATTCTGGTCAGCATCACGGGTGTCGTTGTAGCGATCCTGAGCGCGACCGGCCTTCTGATCTGGTTGAAGAAGGCGCGGGCGCGGCGTCGGTCGGCGGCGGGGTCGAAAGTGGGAGTACGGCGCGGCACGGTTGCGTGAGTGGTGTTTCACTCGCGACCGAAAGATCCTGCCTGGACGATCGAACCTTATACGATCATTTGCCAGAAAAAGAACACCGCGAGCGAAACCGCAATGGTCAACAGCGGCTTGCGAGTAAGCGCACAAACAACAACAGCCACCACCGCCGCGACCAATTGCGAATTACGCCACGTAAGCTCGGCAGCACCTCCGTGTGGTGCAAACGTCATCGGCACGATGATGGCCGTCAACACCGTGACCGGCACGAAATTAAGCGCCATGCGCACGACAGGCGGAAAGCTCAGCCGCTCGCCGAACACGAAGACGGCAGAGCGGATTCCATAGGTTATCACCGCCATGCCGAGGATCAACAAAACGTATTTCATTTGGCGCGCTCCATTTCTGCGGAACGCCGCTCGACACGCATCGACAACAGCATGCCCACCGCCACACCCACCACGACTGCCGCGAGTAAGCCGAGCTTGTAAGGCCAGCCATTCCACGCAAACGACAACACGCCTGCCGCCAAAGCCGCCGCTACAAAACGCAATGCAACAAGCTGCGGCACGATGATCGCAATAAACGTGGCGACCATCGCGAAGTCGAGGCCCTTCGACTGGAGACCGGGAAACGCCGAGCCGAACAGCAGCCCGGCGACGGTCCATATCTGCCAGTTCACGTACATGGATACGCCCGAGCCAAGGAAGTAGTACGGCCCGGTTTCACCCGGCGCACGACGCTGGTAATGCGCGTACGAGACAGCAAACACTTCGTCGGTCATGAACCCGCCGAGCGCCCAGCGCCAGCGTGCAGGCAAGTGCGCGACATAGGGCGCCAGGGTCGCGGAATACAGCACGTGGCGCAGATTGACGATAAACGTGGTCGCCCAGATCACCGCAAAACTCGCGTGGCCGGCAATCAGCCCAAGCGCGATGAATTGCGCCGAGCCTGCAAACACGGCAAGCGACATGAGCTGCGCCGACCACCCATGCAGCGGGCCGGTGGCCGCAAGCGTGCCGAAGATCACGCCAAAGGGCGCGGCGCCAATCATCATGGGAATGGTGTCGCGTGCGCCCGCGCCGAATTCGGCGAGATTGCCCGCCTGATGCGCCTGATTGACTTGATGAGTTGAGTTCAATGTCTCCTCCCTTGATAGCGAGGATAGGACGCGCCGCGTTCACGTACTTGTACGTTCTTGCGGTCCGCTTACATGGAAGAGAAGTGTTTGGAACGCTAACCGAGGCGCTAACGCCAGCGTCCGGGCGGCACACCAAAGGTCTTTTTAAAGTGCCGTGTGAAATGGCTCTGATCGGTGAAACCGCTCGCCGCTGCCACCTCGGTCACCGGAACGCCTGCGCGCAATGCCTCCAGCGCGCGCGTGACACGCATCTGGTTACGCCATGCATGCGGCGCAAGTCCGGTTTCGCGCGTGAACAAGCGCGCTGCGTGGAAAGTCGAGAGCCCCACCGTCTGAGCCAGTTCGGCAAGCGACAACGGCGCAGTCAGGTCATCGGTCAGGCGGGCTTTCATCGCATTGACACGCGCCGTGTCCAGACGCATGCGCTGCACCGGCGGCCGCTGTCCGGCATGACGTGCGAGCAGTGTGGATACCGCGTCGAGCAACGCATGTTCCGCCCCAAGCGGATCGGCGCCGGCCTCCATCGCCCGATGCGCAATCTGCACACGTTGCGCGAGATCGGCGTCGCGGATGACGTCGGCGGAGAACCACGGCATTGGCTGGGCGCAGCCGGCTACTTCGTCGGCAACTGATTGCACGAACTCGACCGGCAGATAAAACACGCGATACCGCCAGCCGAAATCCACCGCCCGCGCGCCGGTATGCACTTCGCCCGGATTGATGACCGGCACCGAGCCCGCCTCGGCCACGAAGTTCGATCCGCGATAGTCGTACTGCTCCGCGCCCGCTTCAATCACGGGAACGGTGTACGCGTCGTGCCAGTGAGGCGTAAAGGAGTGGTCGTAATACTCCGCCGTGAGCATCTCCGCGCCGGGCACGAGCGGCGAGCGCCAATAGCGCGCGGAATTGCTGAAACGAGAGGCGGTCATGGCTTTGCGTTTGCCGAGCACGGAAACCGCAAGTTTAGCCCGGGCCGCGTTTTCAGCGGCTTTTGAAGAAGTTTGATCAGACCGTCGCGGGAGATGTCTTGATGAAACTCGTCAGTTTCCTCCTGAGTTCCTGATCCGCTCGCGCAAGCAGCAAGGCCAGCACAATCGAAATGGCAGCGACCACCAGCGTCTGAGCCACCGGATTCAACATCCGGATCTCGAACGACTCAAACACCAGCCGGTAGATCGGGAAATGGATGACGTAAAGCGGATATGAAAGCTCGCCCAGCACCTTGCAGATCCGCCTGCCGATTCCTTCTATGGACACGGAACACAGTAAGGCGACCGACAAAGGAACGAGCGTCAGCGAATTGACGAAGGCAATTTTCGGGTTGCCGATCGTGAAGCACAGCAGCGCTGCGATCGTGACCGCCGCGGTAAAGACGGGATGCGCTTTTTTATACTGGAGCCCCATCGAAAAAATGAAAACCCCGGCAAAGAATTCAGCGATAACGCGCGGGAATCCAAGCAGAAAGCTCTCCGCCCGCCAGCCTGGATTAATTTGCCGAAAGATGACTGTGCAGGCAATAAACGCAACAAACGCGAGTATCGAATAAGTGGCATTCGGCAGCTTGCGAAAGTTGTATAGATAGGCGGCAAAAACCACGTTGACGCATAACTCGAAGAATAACGACCACGACGGATCGTTCAACGGAAAGGTCGCGCCCACGATCGCGTCCGCACCAAAAGGCCAGGCGATATTATTAAAGTACGGCAACCAGAATGCGCCGACTGCCGTAGCTGTCGCGAGTTGCGTACCGGTTATCTGCGGCGTGCCGTTTTTTGCCATCGACAACAACACGGCGCACACGCCGAGCGCCAGTCCCAAGAGGTAGAGCGGCCCGAGCCGGGCGAGCCGAACGAAGGCAAACTCGCGAAACGACATTCCGTTCAGGATCTTCTTGCTGTAGCTGTGCGCAATCACAAAGCCCGACAGCACGAAGAACAGGTCGACCGCAACCCATGCCCCGCCGAACCAGTCCCAGCCCGTATGCTGCGTGTAGTGGTGAAGCATGACGGCGATTGCTGCAACACCTCTCAAGCCGTCAAGCAAATCGAATCTTGTGGACTTTATGGCGCTCATAGTGGCGAACCGTCATTATCGAGCGCTCAGTGTAGGGTGGAAAAAATGCGATCCGGATGCGGAAAAATATCCCTTTGAGGTGTTACTCCGAGAAAATATTAAAAAATAATTCGATAAGGGTTTTCGCCGGTGGGGATGAGCGCTTAAAGTTCGCTTCGCGAGGATTTATCTAAACGATCCACCAGGATTGATCGCCTTTAAGATTTCATTTTCATTACTTGTGCATCGACTCGATTTATAGCGTGTCGTGGTTATAGTGATAGATGACTTAACACGGCGATCCGTTTGGAGAACCACCATGCTCAAAGGCGGTTGCTACTGCGCTCAGGTGCGCTATGAAGTGCAAGGCCCCCCCTTTCATTCCACGCTCTGCCATTGCGCCGACTGCAGGCGCATTGCGGCGGCGCCGGTTGTCGCCTGGTTCAGCGCGTCGATTGCAGGATTTCGTTTTGTCGCGGGCGAGCCGAAGCGCTTTGTATCGAGTGAAAAAGTTACCCGCACTTTCTGCCCGAATTGCGGCACGCCCCTGACGTACCAGCATGCGGATCTGCCGGACGAACTCGATATTTCGACCTGCAGCCTCGATGCACCCGAGACCGTCAAGCCAGACGATCACACCTATACCGCAGGGCAGTTGCCGTGGATCCACTTCTCCGACGGGCTTAAGACGTACCCGGGTTCACAATCGTCGTGATGACGCGAACACTTTGGACTTTAAGTTGCCGAAGACCGGTTATCACGCGGAAATGAAAGAACGGACATACTTATCTTCTTTCACGAACGCTCGATACCCATGGACAACGACATTCAAGACCGCCTGACGCAACTTGGCCTTCAATTGCCTGCGCCAATCAATCCGCTCGGATCGTACCGAACGACCGTGACACTGGGCGACCAGCTTTTCGTCTCGGGCCTCGGGCCGTTCAAGGACGGCAAGCCGGTAGTGGGCGTGGTGGGAAATGATCTTTCGATCGCTGAAGCGCAGGAGGCGGCGCAGCGGACCATGCTGCTGATTCTGGCGTGTGTCGAGGAAGCGTGTGGTCTGGAGAATGTCGAGCAGTGCGCGCGTCTGACCGTTTATGTCCGGGCAGAGAGTTCGTTCACGGCTCATCCGAAGGTCGCGGATGGTGCGAGCGATTTGCTGCTCGCGTTATTCGGTCCGGACCGGTTGCCGGCGCGAAGCGCCATCGGCGTTTTTACCTTGCCGATGGGCATCCCCGTGGAAATCGACAGCGTCTTTCAGCTCAAACGATAAAGCGCTATGCCGACATGGCGGGTGTCCTGATGCTGTTCCAGGCGCACCCGGCATGTACGTCTTAAAGCGCCTTCTGAAACGGCGCGCCCGAATGCTCGCGCAATTCGTTGAAGATGATCTTCGGCCACGCCTTCTTCGCCACATCGATTTCGGAAACGTGCGAGGCGAGATACGTCGGCGCATTCGACGCATCAAGTGCAATGCGTGCCGAATACGCATCGGTAAAGCGGCGCAGTTCGGCGGCGTCGTCGCAAGTAACCCAACGCGACATGCGATAACGCGCCGGCATGATCCGCACATCCACCTTGTATTCCGCCGATAACCGGTGGGACACCACTTCAAACTGAAGCTGCCCGACCGCGCCAAGAATAGTCGACCCGCCGAGCACGGGACGGAAGACCTGGATCGCGCCTTCATCGCCTAGTTGACGCAACGCTTCACCAAGCTGCTTGGCACGGATCGGATCGACCACTTCCACCGTCTGGAAAATTTCAGGCGCAAAGAACGGCAAGCCGACGAACTGCAGCAGCTCGCCTTCGGTCAACGTATCGCCGAGGCTTAGCGTGCCGTGATTCGGAATGCCGATGATATCGCCGGGGTACGCTTCGCTCACGGTCTCGCGACGTTGCGACAAGAACGTCACCACGTTATTCGCGCGGAACGTCTTGGCCGTGCGCGTCACCTTAAGCGCCATGCCGCGCTCGAAATGTCCCGAGCACACGCGAATGAACGCCACGCGGTCACGGTGCGCAAGATCCATGTTCGCCTGCACCTTGAAGACCACGCCGGTGAAGCGCGGCTCTTCCGGCAGCACCGGGCGTTGTACAGACATGCGCATCGACGGCGACGGCGCGAGGTCGACAAGCGCGTCAAGAATTTCCTTCACGCCGAAGTTGTTGATTGCCGATCCAAACAATACGGGTGACTGTTCGCCCGCGAGAAACGCAGCGCGATCGAACGCGGGCGTGGCGCCGGTGATCAAGTCGATCTCTTCTTTTGCGCGCGCCCAGCTCGGGCCGAAGCGGCGTGCACCGTCGGCGTCGTCCAGAGCACGCACCGTTTCAACCGCGCCGCCGGCCGTATCTTGTCCAGCACGGAACACGCGCACCTGATCGTGCGCGATGTCGTAGACGCCCTGGAATTCCTTGCCCATGCCTATCGGCCACGTGAACGGCACGGCTGCCACGCCCAGATGCTGTTCAATTTCATCGAGCAGGTCGAGCGGCTGGCGTACTTCGCGGTCGAGCTTGTTGATGAACGTGAGGATCGGCGTGCGGCGGCTGCGGCAGACTTCGAGCAGCTTGAGCGTCTGCGCTTCCACGCCGTTTGCACCATCGATCACCATCACGGCAGCATCGACGGCCGTCAGCACGCGGTATGTATCTTCGGAGAAGTCTTCGTGTCCCGGCGTATCGAGCAGGTTGATGACGCAATCGCCGTATTCAAACTGCATGACCGAACTCGCGACCGAGATGCCGCGCTGCTTTTCGATTTCCATCCAGTCCGACGTTGCGTAACGGCTGCTTTTGCGGCCCTTCACGGTACCCGCGATCTGGATCGCGCCCGAGAACAGCAGCAGTTTTTCGGTCAGCGTGGTCTTGCCCGCGTCAGGGTGGGAAATGACCGCGAAGGTGCGGCGCCGTTTAAGTTCGGAGAGTGACATCGGTACTGGAAAGAGCTGTAGGGTTGAGCGTTCGGGCGGAGCGGCGGCCCGAAAAGCTGCGTGGTGTGGATGATACACGAGGGGGGGTCACTCGCGCCCGGCTCGGGTTTGCTCGCGCCGGAGGACCGAAGCTGGTGGTCGCGGCTCTCGGGTTGCTGCTGCGGGCCGCAGTGATCAGGGCAGATTCGTTCGCGCCGGGATTGGTTTGCTTGCACGAACGAAAAAAGCCCCGATGAATCGGGGCTCCTCTTGCATCGCTTAAGCTTAAGAAAGGCTTAAGGAAGCTTGCTGCTTAAGCCCTATTAAGGCTTGGCTGCCGACGACGGGATCGTCGTAGCTGCTGCATGCTTGTGATGATGCTTCTTATGGTGCTTCTTAGCCTTGTGCGTGGTGCTAGCCGGCATTGCTGCATCAGCCGTCGCGGCCGGAGCCATGGCGGGAGCAGGCGTAGGAGCCGGTGCCGAAGCCTGTGCAAAAGCGCCAGCAGAGAACAAAGCGACGAGCGTCGCGGCAACGAGTTGCTTTTTCATGGCGTAAGACCCTTGATGGTTGATTAACGACTACGCGGCAACGATGTCGCGTGTACCCGTTTAACGTCTCATCGCGGAGTGTGTTGACACGGATCGAAAGAAAAAAATAACGAGATAGACTAATTCACTGTGCACAGGATTCCTTCGATTAACCATGAAAACGTTAACCTGTACCCCTGTTTGCGCGTCTGCATGAAATTCAGTGCGAATACATAACACTGTTTAACGATTTGATTCGACCGCTAACCGAAGCGGCGTATTAGGGCTTTGTTAGACCGGCGAGGCCGGGTTCACATTGGCGAGGGCTGACGGCGTCTCTATTCCTCCCCGCCGCCCGAGCCAGATCCAGGCTATTCCCGCAAGCAATGCGCAAGCGGCCATCACGCCGCTCATCGCGAAGATGCCGAGTGCAGGAAACAGCAGCGCAACGACCGAGCTGGACGCCGCGCCGCACAGCATCTGTATTGAGGTAAGCAAGCCGCCGGCCACGCCTGCCAACTCGGGAACGGGATCGAGCGCACCGTGGGCGGCGCTGGGCGCGGCCAGTCCAAAGCAAAAAGTACTTGCCACCAGCAAGGGCATGACCGTGAGCAACGACGCCCGATGCAACACACTCAGCGTGATCAAACCGACGCTCGCGGCCAGCGTGATACAGATAGCCGTTGCAAGAATGCCCCGCGATTCAAAACCACGCGCGCCGATAAACCCGTTCACCGTTGCACCCGCGACAATGCCTGCGCCGGTCATGGCGAACATCGCGGCATAAACGATCGGTCTGACGTGCAGGATATGCAGCAGAACAAGCGGCGAGCCCGCGACGTACGCGAACATCCAGCCGAATCCAAAGCCGTTGATGAGGATGTGTCCAATCACCGCGCGATGCGTCAGCACGCGCCGATATCCATCGCGCAGCCCAGAGACGGCGACACCAGCGCTCCGCTGTGGCGCGGACTCCGTGAGGCCGGCCCATGTAACGAGCGCGGCCAGCAGTCCGCAGACCGCCATGACGCCGTAGATTCCGCGCCATTCGATCGCCGCCAGCAAACCGACGCCAATGGACGGCGCCACGATCGGCGCAACGTTCGCGACCACCGTGATGGCCGCGAGCCGGTGCTGCATCGCGTTGCCTTCGAACAGATCGCGGACGACGGCCAGTGCAACCGTCATGCCCGCGCCCGCCCCAATACCCTGCACGAGTCGCGCACCGAGCAACACGCCGATGCCGGGCGCAAGCGCGGAAACGATCCCGCCCACGGTGAATAACGCAAGGCCGAGCAGCAGCGTGGGCTTGCGGCCGCGGGCATCGGAGAGGGGGCCGTACACGATCGGCCCGACCGCAAAACCCGCCATGAAGAGGCTCAAAGTAAGCCCGGCCTGACTCGCGCTCGCGTGCAATGAGCGCGCAATGTCGACGAGCGCGGGCAACGCCATGTCGATGGAAATAGGCGGCAACGCAGCCAGCGCGCCGAGAAAAACGGCGAACAGGATGGATTGCGGCGCGAGTCGCCAGCGCGTCGTCATTTCAGGTCCGCTTCGTTTGCAGTGTCAGCACCACGCGGCCTTTCGTGCCCGCCGCCACTGCCCGGTACGCGGCTTGCGCGTCCTCCAGTGCGAAGGTTTGCGCGATCGACGGCGCTTTGTAGCTGCCGTCTTCGAAGCCGGGACGCAATGCTTCGAGCATTTCCGCCGATGCCACCAGATCGCGCTTCAATGTATCGACGCCAATCAGGCGGCTCTCGTTGTGATAGAAATCCGCGAGATTGAAGGTGACTTCGCGGCGGTCCGTTGCCGATATCTCCACCAGCCGCCCGCTCACTTTCAGCATATGGACGGCCGTTTCGAACATCGATCCGCCGACGGTATCGAATACGACGGCCGCGCCGCCGTTCGTCGCTGCGCGGATGCGCTCGATGGCATCGGCGGCTTGCGAGTCCACCATGGCATCGACGTAAGGACTCGTCGCGGCCGTTCCGCGCGCCACACCCACCACCTTCGCGCCGATACGTTTCGCGATCTGCGCGGCCGCCCCGCCCACACCGCCGAGCCCGATGATCACGATGGTCTCGCCGGCCTGCACCTGCGCCGCTTCCACCACGCCGCACCACGCCGCGATGAAATTCACGCCGATCGCCGATGCCTCTTCAAACGTCAGGTTTGCCGGTTTGCGGCGCAGGCTTGCAACGGGCACGACCACCTGTTCCGCATGCGTGCCGTCCCGCGTGAAACCGACGTCGCCGCCCGAGCCCCACACTTCAGCCCCAAGCCAGGCTGTGGGACCTTCGATCACCACGCCCGCATAATCGCGGCCCGGCGTGCGCGGCAGCGTCGTCTGGCTCATGCGCCCTTCCACGTTCTTTACGTCGCTCGGATTGATCGAGGCGGCGAAGACCTGCACGACGGCTTCGTCGGCGGCTGGCGTCAGCTTGGGCAGGTCAGCGATGGCAAGAACGCCCGGGTCGCCGTGTTGCGTAAAGCGCAGTGCTCTCATGATGGTTCCTCCGTTGCAATGTGCGCATTATTGCCGCGTCGGCCCGTGGCGAAAAGGCGCTTGTCCGCATAGAATCGTTGCGTCAAGTGGAAAGATGGACTGAATCGATGCCCGACGAGATCAATGATCTGCGCCTGTTCGCGCAGATGGTGGACGCCGGCAGCCTGTCGGCGGCAGCGCGCCGGACCGATGGCTCGACCGCCGCCATGAGCCGGCGGCTGGCCGCGCTGGAGAAGCGCCTGGGCGTACGCCTCGTCACGCGGACATCGCGGCGGTTCGACCTGACCATGGAGGGCACGCGGTTTCATGAGCGCGCGGTCGCGATCCTGCAAGCTGTCGACGACGCCGAAGCCGAAATCAGCGCTCAGGCGCGCGTGCCGCAGGGTTTGTTGTGCATCGGCGCGCCGTCGGAGATTGGCCGCAAGCAGATCGCGCCGCTGATCGAAGCGTTCTCGGACCGTTACCCGGAGGTCGAGGTCAGGCTCGTGCTCTCCGATATCGGGCTGGATGTAATCGATGACAATCTCGATGTGGCGCTGCGCATCGGCTTGCCGGCAGATACCGGCGTGATCGCGAAGAAACTGTTGTCGAGCCGGCGCATTGTGTGCGCGGCGCCAGGTTATCTGGCTCGGCACGGTACGCCGCAAACGCTCGCCGATCTCGCCACGCACGATTGCCTGCGACTGGTGCGCGGGCAGCGTGTTTTCGATCGATGGCTATTCATGGAGGACGGCCGGCACCGCGAGGTTCAGGTACGCGGCACGCTATCGACCGCGAGCGGCGAGGTGCTCCACGACTGGGCGCTCAAGGGTCGCGGCCTTGCGTTGAAGGCGCTGTGGGACATAGAAGACGACTTGCTGGCGGGCAGGCTGATTGAATGCCTCGCGCCTTATCACTGCGATGAAATCGAGTTATATGCGGTGTTTGCGAATCGCCGGCATTTGTCGCCGCGAGTGCGGGTCTTTCTTGATTTCGTACAAGAGACGCTCGGCGGCAAGATAAGCGCGCTTTAGACTTGGCGTTAGCGCGCGAGTGGTTAGCTGTCAGCTGGACGCCAGCGGCATCCACGGATCGTTACCAACCGCCGGATACATGAGCGAAACCTCTTTGCTCACGCGTACGATCTCATGGATGTTATCCCTGAAATTCGGGCTCTTTTCGTAGCTGATAAAGGTGGCGTCCGCGAGAGCGGACAAGGTCAGCAGCGCGAAAGCGATACGCTCGACAATCATGAAGCGGCGGGACATTTCCAAAGTTCCTTGAATCTTGACTTTGGAAAGTATAAGGGTTTTCACCTACCTTTTGCCAGATAAAAATAAGGACGGGTGACGTAAACGACACGGTAAAAAACACTGTTTGCGGAATTATTTTGCCCTCCATCATGTGAAAAGTCAGCTCAAGCCGTTGCTGTAAACGTTTGAAAGCAGAGGTCTATTACCGCTTATGGCCATCGAAGCCGAACACAACGCCATGGCGCAATTTCCGCCAGAGGGTATAAAAACGGAGCGCGTCGTCCTGCGTCCGGCCAGCAGTCAGTACACCGGCGCGCTGCTTCTCTACCGGCTCGAGAATCGCGCGCACCTCGACCGCTGGGAACCGTTGCGTGAGGACGCTTTCTTCACGATGCAAGCCGCTAACGAACGCATGGCGCTAATGGAGCAAGCAATGGCCGCCGGCACCGCGCTGCACCTGCTGATTTTCGCAAGCGAACGCCGCAACGTGCTGATCGGTGACTGCCACTTCACGAACATCGTGCGCGGGCCGTTTCAGGCGTGTCATCTCGGTTATTCGATCGACCAGCGTTATGAAGGGCGCGGGCTGATGCGCGAAGCGCTTGGCGCCGCGCTGGGTTTTATCTTCGACGCGTACCGTCTGCATCGCGTCATGGCGAGTTACCGGCCGGACAATGCTCGCAGCGGGCGTCTGCTAGAGAATCTTGGGTTTGAGCGCGAAGGGCTGGCCAAGGCGTATCTCAAGATCGATGGACAGTGGGCGGATCATGTTCTGACTTCGTTGGTGAATCCGAAGGACTAAGGGGGTTAGTCCTGCGGCTTCATACGCCTCGCGCTATTGAGCTTCCTCAGACACCCGCACCAGTACCTTACCGAAATTCCGTCCGTCGATCATATCGAGGAATGCCTGTGGTGCGTTTTCCAATCCCACGGTCACATCTTCAAGATGCTTCACCTGGCCCGCGCGCAAAAAACCGCCCACATCGCGCAGGAAAGCTTCCCGATACTCGGGCAAAAACTCGTAGTTGATATAACCACGCACCGTCAGGCTGCGCGTAAGAATCGCGCGCATCGTCGTAGCTAGGCCATCGTCAGCGCCGCCATTTTTGCCCGACGTCTGCGCCATCAATCCGCACACGGGAACGCGGCCGTATTGATTGAGCAAAGGCAGCACGGCCGTCCACACCGCGCCGCCGATGTTCTCGAAATACACATCGATACCCTTGGGGCACACCTTCGCCAACTGATCGGCAAAGTCAGGCGCACGATGGTCAATGGCGGCATCGAAGCCAAGTTCGTCCATCACATACCCGCACTTCTTCGCGCCACCCGCGATACCCACCACTCGAGCGCCGGCGATCTTGCCGAGCTGACCGACGAGCGAGCCTACCGGACCGCTCGCCGCGCCAACCACCACCGTTTCGCCGCTTTTCGGCTTGCCGATCGCCGCCATGCCGGCGTACGCAGTGAACCCCGGCATGCCGAGCACGCCGAGGTAGGCCCGGGCAGCGATGCCGTCCACGGGCAACGCGCTCAAGTCCTTGGCATCGGCCACCGCGTGGCTGACCCAGCCAGCGTGCACGAGCACCTGCGCACCCGGCTGAAGTTTCGCATCGCGTGATTGGATGACAGTCGCCACGCTCTCGCCGGGCATCGCCTCGCCGATCTGCGCGGGTTTCGCATACGAGCGCGCGTCGTTCATGCGACCGCGCATATACGGGTCGAGCGATAGATAGTCGATACGCAGCAGCACCTGCCCTTCCCCGGGCGTGGGCATCGGCACTTCTTCGAGGCGAAAATCTGTCAGCGCGGCACGGCCGCCAACGGGACGTGAGGCCAACACGATTTGTCGAGCGGTAGCTGAGGTCATGCGGTTTCTCCGGGGCACAAAGCGGGGAACCTAGCATATACGCGCTCGGGAAATCGCGCATGGACGCGCGCTCAGGCGTCCCTGGATCGCTTAAGCAACCGACACCATGAAAGTATCGATTTCCGCAGCATCCGGTGCGGTCGCCGGACCATAGCGTGTGACGGCAATCGCAGCCGCAGCGTTCGCGCGGCGAGCCGCCGTTCGTGCATCCGCGCCGCTCGCGAGCACGGCCAGGAACACACCGGCGTGGGCATCGCCGGCACCGTTGCTATCGACTGCTTTCACCGCGAACCCCGGCACGTGGTCGCGCGTTTCACCCACACGCAGATGACAGCCTAGTGCGCCATCGCGAACAATCACCAGCGCGCCCGTTCTTAAGCGCGCGATGATCAAGTCGAACGCGGCGTTGAAGTCGTCGGTATCGGCGAAACGCAATGCTTCTGCACGGTTGCTCGTCCAGATCGAAACGACGGCCAGCATGCGCTCAAGCAACGCTGCATCGATGGCATCCACAAGCGGTCCCGGATCGAACGCAATGCGCGTTTCAGAAGGCAGATATTCAAGCCAGTCGACGAGCACTGCGCCCTTGTCCGCGAGCATCAGGCTATAACCGCTGACGTAGACAATATCGCTCCCATTCACCGAGAGAGCGTCCAGCACGTGCCGCTCGAGCACGCTTTCCGCGCCCATGTGCGAGACGAACGTGCGCTCGGCGGATGCATCGACGATAGCCACGCACAAGCCCGTATCCTGGTCCGCGACTTCCGGCCCCGCAATCTCCACGCCTTCTTGCGCCAGCGCCTGGCGCGCCATGTCGCCGAAACGCCCGTGCCCATGACCGCCCGGATACACCACGCGCATGCCGCTGCGGCGCGCCGCCGCCATGACGTTGAAACCGCCGCCCACTTCGAAGCTTGCGTTGTGCGCGAGCACATCGCCGCCCGGTGAGGGAAGCGCATCGATTTGCATGACCAGATCGACGATCACCTGACCCGTATGAATCAATCTCGATGTCTGCTGTGATTCTGCTTGCGTCATGCTGTCTTCCAACGTTTAACTGCACCGCGCGCGCCGCCTAAAACCGCATACACGCCTGCTGCCACCACGAACGTCACGATCCATCCAAGGCCATTGCGTCCGAACCATGAATCCGCGAACACGCCATGAATCGCACCCGTCGAGAGAAAGCAGAACCCGAGCACGATCGCGAGCGCCCACGCGCCGAACGCACGCCATTCAATGCCGCCTTTGTACCAGTACGCGCTGCGCGGAGAGACATCGAGCAAGTCGGCCGGCGAATACTCCTGACGATGAATCAGATCCACGACGAAGATACCGACCCACGCAGTGATAGGCACCGCCAGCAGCGAAATGAAGCCGATGAACGGACCATAGAAGCTTCCCGCAATCAGCATGAAATAGATCGAGCCCGCGAAGATCACCACGACATCGACCACCACCGCCTGCACGCGCTTCACTTTCAGGCCCAGCGTGAGTGTCGTCAAACCGGCCGAATACACAGACAAATAATTGGACAGCAGCAAACCGCCGAATGCCGTGATCAGGTAAGGAATAGCCATCCATGTAGGCAACATTTCGCGAATCGCGGCGATCGGATCCGTGGCTGACGCGAGATGATCGTTGCCGACCGACAGCAGCGCGCCGAGCGTGACCAGAAGAATCAACGGAATGCCCGCGCCGAACGCCGCCGATGCCACCAGCGCCGGACCCTTGACCGTCGGCGCCTGATAGCGCGACATATCGGCACCCGCGTTGGCCCAGCCAATCCCGGTCCCTGCTGCAATCGTGCCGATACCAATCACCACCGCGCTCAACGGCGCCGGCGCCGCGCTGAACACGGCATGCCAGTCGATGGCCGTCACGAGAAAGCCGGCAACCAGCAAATTGAGCACGCCGAACACGTAGGTGGACCACTTCTGGATCACGAGCAGCGTCGCGTGCCCGAGCCCCGACACGATCAACGTGAGCACCACGAACACAGCGATGAACACAAGCGTCAGCACCGGTGCGTTCTTGGCTTCGGCGGGCGTGCCGAACACGATCGTGGCGAGCGATAGCAACACGTACGCGGCGGTGGTCGTGTTAACCGTCTCCCAACCGAGCCGCGACAACAGCGAGACGATGGTCGGCCCTATATTGCCGCGCACGCCGAAGATCGCCCGCGACAGGGTGAGGCTCGGTGCATGCCCGCGTCGCCCGGCAATCGAAATCACGCCGACGATGGCGAACGATCCCGCTGCACCGGCCACCGCGACAAGCGCCGCCTGCCAGATCGCGAGATGCTGGAAAGCGACCAGCGTTGCGCCTAGCGGCAACCCGAGAATACTGATGTTAGCGGCGAACCAGACCCAGAAAAGCTGCAGCGGATGTCCATGACATTCGCTTTCCGGTACGGGTTCGATACCGCGCGTCTCGACTTTGCGAGCGCTGTTTGACGTGCGTGGCGAAGCCATCTGAGTCCGATCTCCAGATTAAAGGGAACAACGGGAAATACGTTAAAACGCGTCAGGAAGTGCCGGCGCGCAGTCCAAGCAAACGTTCGACCAGCGGATCGAGATCGAGCGAATTGACGCGTCGAATGGTCTCGATGGAAACAACCGGCAGCGCGTCGTAACCCGCACACGCGCCGAGGATCGCGCCGAGCATGGCGGCAATCGTGTCGGTATCGCCACCGAGACTCGCTGCAGCCCCCAGGGCGTCCTCGATGGTGTTGCCCCGTCTATCCGCTTCAAAAGCCAGCGCGAACGCCGCCACGACCGATTCCTGCGATGCCACCGACGTTCCGATCACGTCATAGATCGTGTCCGCCACTTCGTGCCCCGCGCAGTTGCGCATCAGCTCGCGTGCGTGGCGAATGCGCGGCGCAATCCGCCCGCCCGCGACCCAGAAACCGCGGCTCTCGGCGGCCTCGGCCATCGAGATGCCTGCTTCGAGCGCTTCAACCAGGCTCGCACCGTTCAGTCCGGCGGACACCGCGGCCGCTACCGCCGCCGCGCTCGAAATGCCGAGCGAAGTGTTATGTGTCACTACACACGACTGCACGACGGCATCGATAAACGCGTCATGCCGTCTCAGGTCGAACGCAATCCCGATCGGCGTCACGCGCATGGCCGCGCCGTTGGTCGTACCGAAACGGCCCGTGCGCAGCGGATCCTCACCTGCGGCAATGCGCTCGATCGCCTGTTTCGTCGATGGTCCGAGCAGGTCGAGCGAACCGCGCGCCTTCATCGACGCTTCCCATTCAATCAACGCCTGCGCGAACGCCATCGGCTCGATCTTGCCGTTGCCATCGGCCAGCAAATGCGCGACGAGAACCGCTTGTTCCGTGTCGTCGGTGATGGAGCCAGCCGGCAGGCCCGGCGCGATCGGTTGATCGGGAAATGCGTTTTCCAGCTTGCCGATACGTCCGAACTGCTCGACGATGCGCTCGCGGCTGAGCGACTGAGTCGGCATGCCGAACGCGTCGCCGAGTGCGAGACCGTAGAAGGCGCCGCGTGCGCGATCCGTCAACGTGGGGTGATTCAAAAGCAAAGACGAAGACATCAGAATTCCAGGTGTAGTGCAAAAAAAGCCGGGTCCAGCAAGCTCACGACATACTCGATAATCCGTTCATCCCGATCGCGTGTGAGCCGCCGCGAACGCAGGAACGAGGTGCCGGCGCGCCGCTTAAGCAGGCGAGCATCGGCAGCGTCGAGACCGACCACTTCGGCCCATTGCTCGCCGTGATGCGGCACCATGCCATGCTCGATCAACGTCCGGTTCAGCGATCCGCCCACCAGCCCTTCCAGCGGCAGTGCCGCGAGGTCGTCGTTGAACGGCAGGCGGCTGCGCTCGAGCGAAATGCATTGCGCGTCTGCGCCGATCACGCGCATCCGGTCGATCGCCACGAACGTCGTACGCTCAAGCTTCAACTCCTGCGCAAGCGTCTCGTCTTCAACCAGTGCAATCTGCAGCAAGCGGGTCTGCGCGCCACCGCCCGCTTTTTCTATTGCCGTGGTCCAGCCGAGCGTGCCGTCAATCGCCTGGCCGTTGAACGTTACGAACGAGCCGATGCCACCCTTGCGCGTAATCAAGCCGCCGTTGGTCAGCAGATCGAGCCCCTTGCGAACGGTGTTACGGCTGACCGCAAAACGCTCGACCAGCTCGTTCTCGCTTTCCAGTTGCTGCCCGAACGGCAGGCGTCCGGTGAGAATGTCCTGCTCGATCGTGGCGGCAACCATATGCGCTTTCGAGCGCCCGACTTCCGCCGTTTTTACTGCTCGCTTAACCATCTTGTGACTCCTGTGCCAATGAGAACCGGACCGCCCAGCCTCTGCAAAAGCACAAGTATGCACATGTTTTGGTCAAAATCGCTGCACGTTACCCAACTGAATGACGCAGAGGTAAAACAGCAGCGAAGACCGTTTACTTGTTCCTTTTTCGCACCTATAAAAAGTACATGTAGGAACATGTACAGAATTTAAGACGTCATATTGCGATGGTCAAGCGGGAATTAATGAGGGGAAACCCTTGGGGTGAGGTTTTGGGCGGGCAGTGATGCGCGTGTCCGCTGCCGGATCGCTAATGGTCGGGCGGCCATTCTCGACGTGACCCGGCGCAGGAACGTCGGGTCGTCGTTGCTGCTGACGCTCAGGTCGTACCAGTGGTGACTCGCGGACAGGATCCATGGCTCTTCGACAGACCCTTGCGGCGGCACGAACACCGGTCGCGGATGTGCGCCGAGCATCGGATGCTGTCTATCAGCTT